>Ga0068712_1001146_pt1 | contig 40796 bp, 35 predicted proteins | sample MTBAKSrepl1MetaG_FD_62987 | JGI IMG/M metagenome (GOLD analysis project Ga0068712, IMG submission 62987) | Enrichment culture microbial communities from Arthur Kill intertidal strait, New Jersey, USA, that are MTBE-degrading - MTBE-AKS1... | ecosystem: Environmental > Aquatic > Marine >... | reverse complement strand
TATGGGGCTGGGCTCCCCATTCAAAGGGCCGCATAAACCCATCCATGGGCGCTTAGCTGCCGCCGTCCGGGCGGCAGATGCCCTTTTCATGGGCAGCCCAACCCCATGATTTGCTATTGTCTGATGTCGAGTAAACAAGTTTCGCCTTTGTAAAATTTACCCGGCATCACTGTCGTGGCGTGAGATTTCTTCCCGGTAATTCAGGAACTGTTTACACAATTGCAAATTGAACGGCCCAACCAGGTTCAAGGAGGTTGGGCCGTCCTTTGTTCAGGAAATAAGGATTAATAAAGAATAACCGCATCACCCGTCAGGAATTTTGGCGCCGACGGCAAGGATTCACCTATGGATTTATAAAAACCTGAGCGCCTTCGCTTCCGTCCCGGCGGCCACTCCGGCCCGGGGGATGACAGGATATGAAATCTCCAAATCACGGAGGTTAGAGAGGTTCAAAAGTGAACTTCTGCCCGCCGATGGAAAGCTCGTACATGAGACCGGCCTTGGAATGGACGAAGGTCGCCATGCCTTTTAAATAACGGGTTTCGGCCTGGACACCGGTTTTTGGGCCGGCGCCTGCGCCCGCACTGGCACCTGCCGTACTGGCCTTGGCCTCTGCTCCGGCCGTAATGGCAATGGCCTGAGCGGTGGCATCGAATTCAAAATTGCCGCTGGTGAATTCATTATAGGCCCGTTTGTCCTCGAAGAAGATGATTTCGCTGAAGGCTTTGCCTCCCAGTTGCCACCCGATCGAGCCCTCGACCACTGAAGTTTTCCCGGTGACCTTGCCGCCACGATAGACCTGGCCCTTTCCGTAGGAGCCCCCAATCACGAAGCCGGCCTTTCCGATGGTTGGAAAAACCGCATAGCCGTAAGAATTATTGAAGAATTTCGTCAGGGCCGGAAAACTTTTAAAGGTATTGATCGTGGTCGAAAAATTATCCTTTTCCGCGGCAATGGCCAGATTCGAAACGCCGACCAGCAACGCAACGGCCAAAATAATTAAAATCTTTTTCATTTTTTTCTCCTCTTGAGTAGTGACGATTTATGTGGTGTTATCTTTTTTTCCGCACAATCCTAATTTCATTCTATCCGTCTTTCTCTTTCCCTCAAGCTTTCAGAAGATGTTTCCCCACCTTTTCCAAGCTTTTTAAGCAGTAGATCCAATAAAAGGAAAGATCTTTCCTTGGTCGGTAAGCACGTCCAGGAGTCCCGCCGAAATTCCGGTGAATTTTTTTTGGTTGGGAATCTGTACCAAATCAATTTACAGAACCGGCCGGAAGGGGGCAAAACAAGTCGAAGTTTTTGAACTTTCGATCCGGCAGGTTGTCAGCGGTTTTCTCATCGAAACCATCTGCCATGATCTGCCTATAAAAATTTTCAAACATTTCGCCTGTAACCTTTTGGCGGGAGCAGGTCATTTCCCTTTCAGAACGGCCGTTGAAGACAACAATAAACCTTGAAAGGAGAATAGTAATGCGCAACAGTTCAAAAATCCGATTACTTGGAGGGCTTACCCTTGTGGCCCTGACGATTACCATGTCCCTGCCGCTCGCAGGGCATGCCAATGAAAAAAGGTGGCAACCCGCCCCCGAAGAAATTCTGTGCCGCCTGGATACCAAGCTCGACCTGAGCGCGGAACAAAAGGAGAAACTGGCCCCCATCGTCAACCGGGAAATGCAAAGACGTCAGGAGATGATGGAGAAACACCGCCAGGAAATGACAAGGCTTCGCAACGAATTTCGTGAGAAGATGGACAAGGAGAGGGAAGCCACACAGAAAGAGTTCGCCTCTGTCCTGACCGACGATCAGATGAAAGAATTCGAAAAAATGAACGAGGAGCGCCGGGAAAGGAGGCATGAGATGTCTCCCCATCGCGGGCAACGGGGTCCCGGGAAGTGCTGGTGATGTGTTTCAGACAATTTTGAAAAATCCGAACAGGCAACTGATTACGGGAGGGCGTGAAAAAGCCCTCCCGTTTTTTTTAGAAAGCAATTTCTTGAAACCGGGAGAAAGACGGGTTAATGTTATGCAATTTGTACCTGTTCATCTCGCGGCATGCTGGCCTCGCCCTGCCCACTCCGAGGGCCGGATTACCCCCCCCAGGGGTCTTGTCGCCATTCGGGCGCCGGGTGTCCTTCCCAAGGGTGCCGCGTATCCATCATGCGGAACAATTTCCTCAATTTTAATCGGGAGCACGGAAAAAAGATTCCGTCAATAATTCAGGGAGAAAGATTATGACCACGATCGGTACGCCCTTGTCCCCAACCGCAAACAGGGTATTGTTGTGCGGCTCAGGCGAACTGGGCAAGGAAGTTGTCATCGAGCTTCAGAGAATGGGTGTTGAGGTCATTGCTGTTGACCGCTATGAAAACGCTCCGGCGATGCAGGTCGCTCATCGTTCCTATTCGCTTTCCATGCTGGACGGCAAGGCGCTGCGCAACGTCATTGAAAAAGAGAAACCCCACCTGATCATTCCCGAGATCGAAGCCATCGCGACCGGCACGCTGGTCGAACTGGAAAAAGAAGGTTTTACGGTCATCCCTACGGCCCGGGCCACCCGCCTCACCATGGACCGCGAAGGCATTCGCAGACTGGCGGCCGAGGAGCTGGGGATCAAAACCTCACCCTATCTTTTTGCCGACACCCGGGAGGAGTTCCGGGAGGCTGTCACGAAAATCGGTATCCCATGTGTGGTCAAGCCGGTCATGAGTTCTTCGGGAAAAGGGCAGTCCGTGGTTCGCAACGAACAGGATATCGAAAAGTCCTGGGCCTATTCCCAGGAAGGGGGGCGGACCGCCGCGGGGCGGGTGATTGTTGAAAAATTCATTGATTTCGATTATGAAATCACCTTATTGACCATTCGTCATAGAGACGGGACTTCTTTCTGCGACCCCGTAGGCCATATCCAGATTGATGGTGATTACCGGGAGTCGTGGCAGCCTCAGCCGATGAGCGCTGAAGCCCTGGCGGAAGCCCGGCGGATCGGCAAGGCAGTTACGGACAATCTGGGCGGACGGGGGCTTTTCGGGGTCGAGCTTTTCATCAAAGGGGATGAGGTCTTTTTCAGCGAGGTTTCCCCCCGCCCCCACGATACCGGCCTGGTTACCCTGATATCCCAGGACCTTTCCGAGTTTGCTTTGCATGCCCGTGCGGTTCTCGGGCTTCCGATCCCCAATATACGTCAATTCGGCCCCGCGGCCTCCTGCGCCCTTCTGGTTGAGGGAACATCAAACCAGGTATCTTTCGCCAACCTTGAAGAGGCGTTGGCCGGCGAGGATGTTCATATCCGCCTCTTTGGCAAACCCGAGGTGCGCGGGAAAAGGCGGATGGGCGTTCTTCTGGCCAGAGGCCAAAGTGTTGAGGAAGCCCGTCTCAAAGCACGGAATGCGGTGGCAAGCATCAAGGTGAAATTGTAATAAAACCGAAGTGGCGGTCAGGGGCGTTTTTCCGCCTCCTGTTTCTGCCCGCGCCGGCAGAGGCCGACCAGATCGCTCAATTGTTCGGCAATCAGTTCAATCAAATCCTCCAGGGCCAGGATGCCGGTCAGGAACCCCTTTTCATCCACGACCGGAATTCGGCGGATGCCCTTGAGCTTCATTTTTTTGACTGTGTCGATGATGTCTTCCCCTTCCCAGGCTGTCGTCAACTCAAAGGTCATCACGTCGCCGATAGAAAAAAGGGCGGGAGCGATGTCCTTCGCCAGCAGTTCGACGACAATGTCCCGGTCGGTAAAGATGCCTACCGGTACCGGTCGGTCTTCCCGTTCTTCAACAACGACAACGTTGCCGACATGGTATTGGCGCATGACCTTGGCGGCCTCCAGTACGGTCATCTCCCGGGAAGCGATAACGACCTCGCGGTTGCAGAATTCACCGGTTTTCACGGCGGGCTCCTTTCTGGATAATCTTCTTCCGAATCAGGTTATAGCGGCTTTGAGGATTAATGTTCAAAACGCCGTCTTAAAGGAACGAAAGCGACTCCCAGAATGTTGTGACGGCTCAACCTTCCTTTTTCATTTTTATAAATCAGCGTGAGTTCCTGATAATAGGGCGGTTCCCCGATGGGGATTATGAGCCTGCCTCCGGGCTTGAGCTGATGGATCAGCGGGGGGGGAACCACCGGCGTTGCCGCGGTAACGATGATGCCGTCGTAGGGGGCGTACTCGGGCAGGCCCTCATACCCGTCTCTTTCGATGATCTCGATATTATGAAAACCCAAGCGGCTCAAACGTTCCCTGGCCTCTTCGGCCATCGGAACAATGATTTCCAGGGAATAAACCCTTTTGACCAGCAGGGAAAGGACCGCCGCCTGGTAGCCGGAGCCGCTGCCGACCTCCAGAACGGTATGCTCGGGGCCGGGCTCGAGCAGGTCGGTCATGAGAGCGACAATGAAGGGTTGGGAAATGGTCTGATCGTGCCTTATGGGAAGGGCCTGGTTATCATAGGCAAAAACCCTCAAGTCCGACGGCACGAAATCCTCGCGCGGAACCCTGGCCATGGCTTCGAGAACCGCCTCGGACGGCTGCTGCCGGAAACCCTGGTCGAAAGAATAACGATAGGAGAGGCGGATGGCCTCGAGCATTCTCTGCATCGGATGGTTTTTCATTGTTGAGAACCTATCGTCCAGTCTGAAGTTTTACGAATTTTCTTACCCCTAAAGTATAACCCGACGGAGCAGAAAATTTTTGATGCCGGCCAAAGTTTCAGCGGTTCGTCCGGGTCCGGAAAGTGAAATTATCGCCTCGAAAAACGGTTTTGTTTTTTGATTGCAGTTTGCCGGTTCTTAATGTTAGTTTCGGAGCCTGGACCGGAGGCAGTGGTACGATTTCCCTGGTTTGGGGTGCGGTTTTATTTGATTAATTGAATTTTGGAAGGTTGAAAGGGAAGGGTGTGCTGACCGTTTCCCACCTTAATAAAAGTTTTCCGGGACTGGATGTCCTGGAGGATTTTTCCCTGACGGTTCCGAGAAATGGTTTTACTGCCCTGGTGGGCCCCTCGGGATGCGGAAAGAGTACCTTTTTCGACGTACTGACCGGTGTCGAAAACAAGGACCGGGGGGAAATTCTCTGGCTGGGGCAGTCCATGGCCAACCTGGGGAAAAATGCGGCCTACATGCAGCAGAAAGACCTGCTTCTGCCCTGGCTTTCCCTGCTTGACAATGCCCTGCTTCCCACCCGGATCAACGGGGAGGATTTTCGCGAATCGAAAGAAAAGGCTCTGGCGTATTTCCAGCGCCTCGGGCTTGGCGGCTTTGAAGGCTATACGCCCCAGAAGGTTTCCGGCGGGATGCGGCAACGCTGTGCCCTGGTCCGGACCCTGATGTTTGAGAAGGAGCTGGTCCTCCTCGACGAACCGCTTTCCGCCCTGGACGCCATTACCCGCAGAAGCTTGCAGTCCATGCTTCTGCTTCTCCAGAGCGAGTTCAAAAAGACCATTCTGATGATCACCCATGATGTCGAGGAAGCCCTGCTTCTCGCTGACGAAGTTCTGGTGCTGACCCAACTGCCGATGAGAATCCAGGAGCGCTTTGTTCCTTCCATGCCAAAACCGAGGAAGGGGAGCGATCCGGAATTGATTCAAATCAAAGAGCATATTATGGAGGAGCTCCAGGGAGAATTGAAGGATGAACCGCTCTAGAGTTTTTTCCCTGCTCATTGTGCTGGCTTTATTATGTCTTTGGGAAGCCTACTGCCGGCTCTATTCCATTCCCGACTTCATTCTTCCCACGCCCTCGGAGATCCTCCGGATTACCGTGATAAAAGCCCCGTTGATCCTTCCCCACGCGGCGGTAACGGCCCTGGAAATTCTGCTGGGGATTTTGCTGTCCCTGCTGGTGGCCATTCCCCTGGCGATTCTCATGTTCGCCCATCCGTCCATCGAACAGGCCCTGTCGCCCTTTCTGGTGGCTTCGCAGTCGATACCGGTATTTGCCCTGGCGCCGCTTCTCGTTATCTGGTTGGGTTACGGCATTGCCAGCAAAGTCCTGATGGCCGCCATTATTATCTTTTTCCCCATAACCGTCAGCCTTCTGGAGGGGTTTAAAAACTGCGGCAACGAGTATGTGGTCCTGTTCCGGCTCATGGGGGCCGGTTTCGGCACCCGTATGAAGCTCCTGTACTGGCCATGGGCGCTGCCGTTCTTTTTTGCCGGTCTCAAGGTCGGCGTGACGGTGGCAACCATTGGGGCTGTTATCGGGGAGTGGGTCGGCTCCCAGCAGGGACTGGGGTACCTGATGATCCAATCCAACGCCCGGCTGCGGGTCGACATGGTCTTTGCCGCCATTTTGTGGCTGTCGATCATGGGGTTGGGAATGTGGAAGTTTGTTAATTTTCTTGAAAAGAAAGTTATTCGCTGGAACTGAGAGATACCTACTTTATAGGAGGAGAAAATGAAACGAAATTTACCAAGTCTGTTAACAGCAGCGGTTATTCTGGTGGCCTTGACGGGGGGAAGCTGCTGGGCCGAAAAATTGACCCTGATGCTGGACTGGTTCCCGAACGTGGATCACGTGCCGATTTACGTGGCCCAGCAGGAGGGATATTTTGCTGAAAAAGGGCTGGAAGTGAAAATCATGAGCCCTTCCGAAACCACCGACGCCCTGAAGCTGGCGGCATCCGATAATGTGGATCTGGCCGTATCCTATCAGCCTCAGGCGGTAATCGGCGTCGCCCGGGGGCTGAAAATCAACGTTGTCGGGCGACTGGTCGAAAACCCCCTTGGCGTACTGCTCTTTCTCAAGGAAAAAGGGTTTAAGGTTCCGAAGGATCTTGACGGCAAGAAAATCGGTTTTACGGTGCCGGGCACTGAGGAAGTTCTGATCGGCGCTTTTGCCAAACTGAACGGGGTTAAAGACTTTACCCTGATCAATGTCGGTTTTGCCATTGTGCCTTCCTTGACCAGCGGCAAAGTGGATGCGATTATGGGGCCCTATAAGAATTATGAAACCATTGCCCTTGAAGACGCCGGCTATCCCTCCGATTTCTTTCAGCTTCAAGACTGGGGTGTCCCCACTTATGATGAGCTGATTTTTATCAGCGGCCCCAAAGCCCTGGAAAAGAAAGAAGCGGCTGTCAAAAATTTTGTAGGGGCCATTGAGCGCGGGATTGCCTTCGCCCGGGCCAACCCGGAGAAGGCTCTGGAGGATTTTTTCAAGGCGGTTCCGGATGCCGAGAGGAGCATGGAAACCAGGGCCTTCAAATTGACCCTCCCGCATTTTGCCAAAGAGCAGAAACATGACCCGGCCAGATGGCAAACCTTTGCCGATTTTGCTCATGAGAACGGGCTGATTGAAAAGGCCATTGACACAAAACCGATTCTGAAGTCCTGGAAATAGAGCCGTCGGGACAAACCGGGGAAAAACCAACCGCCCTTTGCCCGTTACGGCTGAGGGCGGTTTTTTTATGGTCTATTTTTCTTTGAAAAAAAAATCGTCTTGTCCGGCCTCGAAAGGTTACTACTAACTTGTTGACAAAAATAAAATACTGTTTTAAATTTTTTGAAAATTTTCACAAAAAGAAACTGTCAGGGTTGAAGGGTTTTTAGACCCAAACCCGGGAAACGTCCTGAATATTATCAAAAAACTGGAAACGAAACGAGGGAAGAGCTTTCTGACGCAGGTTTTCCTCTCGTTCGCTATACATGTCAAGGAGGAAAATATGATGGAAAAGAACATGTCAGGTGAGGTTTTTTATCCGGTTAAAGAGATCATGGACAAAGCCTATGTCAAGAACTGGGATGAAATGAACAAGCGCGCCCATGGGGACCTGGAAGGGTTCTGGGCGGATGAGGCGGAAAACCTGCATTGGTTCAAAAAATGGGACAAGATTCTGGATGAATCTAAAAAACCGTTTTATAAGTGGTTTGTGGGGGCTCAGACCAACATTGCCTATAACTGCCTCGATGTTCATTTGAAAACGCCCCGGCGCAACAAGCTGGCGCTTTTCTGGGAAGGTGAGAACGGCGATTTCAAATCGTATTCTTACTATCTTCTTGCCAAAGAGGTATGCCGTTTTTCCAATATCCTGAAAAGTATGGGGATTGAAAAAGGGGATCGGGTCACCATTTACATGGGCCGCATCCCGGAATTGATTATCGCCATGCTCGCCTGTGCCCGTCTTGGCGCCATCCACTCGGTGGTTTTCGGCGGTTTTTCCGTCGAAGCCCTTCATGAGCGTTTGGAGGACAGCCACTCCAAGGTGCTGATCGTTTCAGACGGCTCCTATGTGCGCGGCAAGGTGGTCGATCTCAAGGGTATTGCCGACGAGGCCCTCACCCGTGCGGCTTCGGTGGAGCATGTGGTCGTGGTCAAAAGGACCGGCCATGAAGTCAACATGGAGTCGGGACGGGATTACTGGTACCACGAACTGACGTCTCTGCCGATCGCCAACCAGTCCTGCGAATGTGAAAAAATGGATGCCGAAGATCCGCTCTTCCTGCTCTATACCTCCGGGACGACTGGTAAACCAAAGGCGATCCTTCATACCCACGGCGGCTATATGGTCGGGACCTACACGACCTTGAAATATGTCTTCGACATCCATGATGAAGACCGTTACTGGTGTGCCGCGGATCCCGGCTGGATCACCGGGCACAGCTATATCGTATACGGGCCTCTGCTCAACGGTGCGACCTCCTTCATGTATGAAGGGGCGCCCACCTATCCTTATCCCAACCGCTGGTGGCAGCTGGTGGAGAAGTTCGGTATCAATATCCTTTATACGGCGCCGACGGCCATCCGCGGCCTGATGAAATTCGGGGATGCCTGGCCGAAACGTCATGATCTCTCGAGTTTGCGCCTTCTTGGAACCGTGGGCGAACCCATCAACCCGGAAGCCTGGAAATGGTACCATCGTGTCATCGGAAGGGATAAATGCCCGATTATGGATACCTGGTGGCAGACCGAAACCGGCATGTTCATGATCACGCCGATGCCTTGCGTTCCTTTGAAGCCCGGTTCGGGAAGCCGGCCGTTCCCCGGACTAATCATGGACATTTATAACGAGGAAGGGGTGCCGGTCAAACCCAACGAGGAAGGCTATCTGGTCATCAAGACACCCTGGCCTGCCATGATGCGGACCATCTACAACGACCCGGAAAGGTATGTCAATCAATACTGGAGCCGCTTCCCTGGTGTTTACATGACCGGCGATTCGGCTCGGCGCGATGAGGACGGCTATTATTGGATTATCGGCCGGGTCGACGATGTCATCAAGGTTTCAGGCTACCGGCTTGGAACGGCCGAGATCGAGAGCGCCCTGGTCAGCCATCCGGCGGTTGCGGAAGCCGCCGCCATCGGTCTGCCCCACGAGGTCAAGGGCAACGCCATTCATGCCTTCATTATTTTAAGAAATGGCTTCGAAGGCAGTCAGCATCTGATCGATGAGCTTAAGAAGCATGTCGGCCATGAGGTCGGCCCGATTGCCAAGCCTGAGCAGGTCGATTTTGTTGAAAGCCTGCCGAAAACCCGCAGCGGCAAGATCATGCGCCGGGTTTTGAAGGCCAAGGCGCTGGGGCAGGACCCGGGTAATCTCTCGACCCTGGAGGATTAAAAAAAAATCCGGCGGGCCAAATATTTTTGAAATTTGGCCCTTCAACAGCCTTCAACATGAAAAAGGCGGAAGCATTGCTTCCGCCTTTTTTTTGGCCCGGTTCCGTTTGATGGGTTCTGCTATGAAAATGTCCTTCTCCACCTGGATCGGGGCTAAGCAAAAAACCAAAAAACCGGCATGCCCGTGGTTTACTTTTCGCCAATCCATTTTCAGGTCGTCTATTCAGGCGGGTTTTCTCAGCTCCTTAGGGGACCAGATACGACCCGGCGCCTTTTCGATTTGGTGATCCTGGATGGGAAGACATGGCTTCTGGCGCTAAACCCGGGCATGCCGGAGGAGTATGTCCTTTGTTCTTATTATATCAAACTATTGAAATGTCATGGCGGTGGAACTTTTTTTATTTAAGCGGTAAATCAGCGGAATATCACTCCCGAACGTAAGTATCAACGTCGGTTTCATGAACCATCCTCATGAGTCGGGCGTATTCGGACTCAATGACCTCATAGTGATTGTGAGTGGACTCCGCGTTCATTTTATAGACGGCTTTGGCCGCCGGATCGACAACCCTCTCACACATCTGGCGGAGGTGCTCCTCCAGTTGCTGCTCCTGTTTCATCGCCAGTTCCAGGGCATGGCGCTCGTCAAACCCAAGTTCCTGAATCATTTTTTCCAGGTTTTTGGTCCACTCCAGGTCCTTTTCAGGAGGGGTCTCTAAAAAGTTGTCAATATTACCGATATCTCCCCCTTTATAAATGTTGAAGAAGGACTTGGCATGTTCTTTTTCCTCCGAGGCCAAGAGGGCAAACACTTTTTTGACTTCCTCGTCATGGGCTTTCTCGGCGGCAATCCGATAGAAATCCATGGCGTTCTTTTCCGTGAGGATGGAGTTTTTAATGGCTTTGTTTAAATATTCACTTCCGGGCATAAACAACTCCTTCTTTACAAAGAATATTCAAAGAATGAATGGGCCTGAACCGAAGCCCTGTCGGAAATCTGTTTGCCTTTAATTCTACAGGATTAAGAATGATTTACACCAATGCCGGCCAAATTAATTTGATCTCTCAGGCCCTTCGTTTCCTAAAGTAAAAATTTAATTTACAAAATCCGATCAATTTTATTTTTTAAAAAAAATTCCGTTTTGGTCTTGTTTCCAGGATCATCAGACAGGAGGGTGATAAGGGAAAAAACCGGGATGTGACAAAAAATGTCATCTTGAAAAGGGGTAAACAGGAGGACTTTCCAAAAAAAAGGCCCCGTTTTCAAACGAGGCCAAAAATGAGGAGGAGGAAGATGAAGGTGTTGTTTCTCCGTTTGCATGTAGGTCCTTTTGAACGTCTCACTGGTTTTTCAAAATTGTCTCTGAAAGGCGCTTTAGGCTTCCCACTCGGGGCGGGCTTGCTCACCACGCTTTTACGCGAGATTGGTTTTTTTGTAATGTTAGTGAGTAACTTCTCAAAAGGACCATCATGCAAGTTGGTTGACTCCTTATTATGCTAAGGATATGCCAACCCGATAACCAAAATCGAAATTAAATGATAGCCGCTATTCAGCCGCTGCCTGACAAGCGTCAAACGGATTTTTTGAATACGCACCTTTTTGAGGATGCCGGAAAAATGTCAAATTCATGTCGGCGATACGCCTTTTTTGACAGGAGTGGAAAAATAGCTTGCGGATGATTCCTGATAGGGCCAGGTCGAAAGCTTTCATGAATAATCCGGCTCAGGCAGTCCGTTTCACAAACCGAAAACGGGCTGAAAATTTGGTGGCGAGCTTGACGATAGATGCTTTGAATGATAGCAATTTAAGAGAGTTATATTTTTTTTGAGAACGGCTCGATTTCTTTGGACACCCCTGATTTCCGAAACGGTGCCTTTTGGCCATATTCCGAAACAGTGGTTTGGCTTTTTGGGTGGAATCTATTTTTCCGCCCTGGGAGGCCCAGCCGTCGCCGGGAATTCGGAAATGTTTCTGCAGCAACTCAAGGCCGGACAGTAATTACCAGGAAAAAACCTTAAGGCAGTCAAGATCATTCCAGCGTCTTTCCGGCTGTGGCCAGAAATTCCGGCATGACCGGTGTCGATGAATGGCAGGAGATAGGGAGGCCATGGATAGAGCCAAAAACCAGCCCCTGAAAAATTCAGGTGAATTTTTTGAATCGGGCGAAGGGTTTCATGTCCTTTTTGAAACCCATCCCCAGCCCTTGTGGGTTTACGACCTGGAAAACCTGAAGTTTCTGGCCGTCAACGACGCGGCTGTTCACAAGTACGGCTACAGCCGGGAGGAATTTCTCGGCATGACCATTACCGATATCCGCTCTCCGGAAGATGTTCCCCGTCATATCGAGAATGTAGACCGGGTCACCGGCGGTCTGGACGACGCCGGCTTGGGGCGTCATCGCAGGAAGGACCGGACCCTTATTGATGTCGAGATCATCCGTCATACCCTGACTTTTAGTGGCCGTAAGGCGGAACTGGTTCTGGCCTATGACGTTACGGCCCGGGTCAGGGCACAGAAAGAACTTCAGGCCAGTGAGGAGCGTTTCAAACAGGCTTTGGACAACATTCCCAACGTCGTTGTCATTTATGATGCCGACCTGAAAATTCGCTATATCAACGAAGCAACCCGCAGGCTTACGGGGATGGATCCCGAGGAATTTATCGGCAGGCGCGACGATGAAATCTTTCCGCCCGGGGTTTATACGAGCTACCTGCCGGTGCTGAAGTCGGCCGTTGAAATGCGATTGCCCCAGTCCCTGGAAACGGAGCTGGTACTGCCGGGCGGAAGGCTCAAATACCTGAAGATCACCTCTGTGCCGCTCCTCAACGAACAGGGGAAGGTCAGGGAAGTGCTTGGAATTACGACTGATCTTACGGCCAGGAAAGAAGCTGAACATCATCTGAAATTGACTCAGTTCGCCATTGAAAAGGCTTCTTTCGCCTGTATCTGGCTCAACTGCGACAGTCGCATCATTTATGTCAATGAACAGGCCTGCACTTCACTCGGTTACTCCCGTGAGGAACTTCTCGGCATGTCCCTTCCTGATATCAATCCCGAAATTCTCCCCGAGGATTGGTCGGATATCTGGAGGCAGCTGAGCTCTTCCCGCATTCACTCCTATGAAACCATTCATCAACGCAAGAACGGCAGCCTGTTTCCCGTGGAAGTAACGGTCAACTACCTGGCTTTTGACGATAAGGAATACAGTTGCGCTTATGTTCGCGACCTGAGTGAGCGCAAGCAGGCGATTCTGGCCCTGCGGGAAAGTGAAGAACGGTTGCGGCAGGCGGTAAGGGTTGCCCGTATCGGCATCTTCGATTACGAGCACCTGACGGAGCGTTTTTTTGCTTCACCCGAGATGCGTGCCATTTTCGGCTGGCATCCGGACCAGGCCCTTAATCTCGACGACCTGCTGAAGCGAACCCATCCGGATGATCGTGGAAAGGTTGAGGAACTCATCCTGGAGGCTCGCGACACCCCCGGTGACAGTATTTTCGATGTTGAAATCCGCTTTCTAAAAGGCAATGGTTCGCCGTTTTTCACGACCATGCAGACGCAGGCGTTTTTTTCCGGGGCGGGAGAGAGACGCCATTCGGTTCGCACCGTTGGTGCCATTCATGATATCAGCGACTGGAAACATGCCCAGGAAGAGCGTGAAAAGCTTCAGGCCCAACTGCTTCAGGCGCAAAAGATGGAATCAGTCGGCCGCCTGGCCGGGGGTGTGGCCCATGATTTCAACAATATGCTCAACGTCATATTAGGCCATTCGGAACTGGCCATGGATCAGCTCGGACCTTCGTCCCCGGTCCGGGCCGATCTTCGCCAGGTGCAGCTGGCGGCCCAGTGCTCCGCCGATCTGACCCGTCAGCTGCTGGCTTTCGGGCGCAGACAAACCATGAACCCCCAGCTCCTTGATTTTAACGATACCTTGGCCGGGATGTTGAAAATGCTGCGGCGTCTCATCGGTGAGAACATTGAGGTGATCTGGAAGCCGGGCGCTGACCTGTGGCCGGTATATATGGACCCCGCGCAGGTCGATCAGGTCCTCGCCAATGTCATTATCAATGCCCGGGATGCCATTACGGGGGAAGGCAGGATCGTAATTGAAACGGAAAAGGTCTTTCTGGACGAGTTCCATTGCAGTGCTCATGTGGACCTGGAGCCGGGACATTATATCATGCTGAGTGTCAGCGATAACGGTCATGGCATGGATGCCGAGACCCTGGGCCACCTTTTTGAGCCGTTTTTTACGACCAAGAGTACCGGCACCGGCACCGGCCTGGGCCTGGCCACAGTTTACGGCATCATCAAACAGAACAAAGGCTCCATCAACGTCGTCAGCGAACCGGGTCAAGGCTCGAGTTTCAGAATCTATCTTCCCTGCCGGGAGCCGGAAGGAGAACCTGAAATAAGAAAAGACCTGACTCAAGAAGTCAGGGGCGGTTCGGAGACGCTTCTTCTGGTGGAAGACGATCCCATGGTCCTGAGGGTCGGGCAGGGCCTGCTGGAGAGCCTGGGATACAACGTCCTGATTGCCGGTACGCCTGAAGAAGCCATTGAAACAGCCCGGAAAGAATTGGAACGAATTCAACTTCTCGTTACCGATGTGGTCATGCCGGAAATGAATGGCCGGGATCTGGCCCAGCGCCTGAGAACCCTGATCCCGGGTCTCAGGACTCTGTTTATCTCCGGCTATACGGCCGATGTCATCGCTCACAAGGGTCTTCTGGAAATGGGCGCATTTTTCCTCCAGAAGCCGTTTTTCAAAAATGATCTGGCCATCAAGGTTCGTGAGGCCCTGGAAAGTCCTCTCCCCCGAAAGGGGCTTTAAAGCCCGCGGGTTATGGGGTTTATGCGCCACCGTAACCCGGCCAAAAAGGAAGAAATTCCGCTTCTGAACGCATGAAAAAAGTTTTTCAAATGCCTTGGGGTATTTGAATTTTTTTTTTGTTTCCTAATGACAAAAGAATGACTCGGTTTATCCTTATACATTGAGAGTTGAACTTTTCCGGAAAACAGCGGCTGGAGGTGTTCCCCTTAAGGCTGCCTGGAGTTCTGAATGACTTTTTACCTGTTTTCACCCCATAAAATGAGCGGTAGCCGCGACCCCGGCCCGGAGGGTTTGCTGCACATCCATGTGGGACCACGGTCGACGGAGACCAGCGGACCTCCATCGAAACTTCGGGTCCCCTGGCAAATCCTGAAGCCGGGGCAGTTGCTGGATCATTCCGTTCTGTTACGCTGGTCGAGCGGAATTTCCCGTTTTGGCGGTCGTGACAGAGAAATGAAGGAGCTGGAAAATTGGGCTTTGAGCCCGGACCCGGTATCCGTCAAGTGGATCACCGGGGCGGGGGGGATGGGAAAAAGCCGCCTGGCAGCCGAGTTCTGCATCCGCATGGCGGAGATGCATGATTGGGCGTGCGGTTTCGAAGATCCGGATGAGCCCAACGACTTTCCCCTGGAACAGCGGGGGATTCTGGTGGTTATCGACAACCCGGCCTATAAGAAGGAGAGTGTGAAAGCTCTTCTCCAGGGAGTTGCCGAAATAGACCTGAAAATGCCGGTGGAAAAAGGCAAAAAAATCCGCCTCCTTTTTCTGTCGGGCCAGAAATACGGCGACTGGCAGCCGATCATTTCCGAGGCCGGAGCTGAAGCCCTGGTCAGTCCTTTCCCCCTGGAATTGGTAAATTTACCCTTTACCGCCGCCATCGAGGTCTTCGCTTCCACCTTTACCGGAGCCTGCGCACTTATCGGAAGCCCGGAACCTGCCCTGGCCGAGGAAGCGGCGGCAACCTGGATCAACCAGGCCAAGGAGAACAGCCGGCCGCAATTTATTGTTGCGGCCGCGGTCTTCAGGGCGCTTTTCCCCGAGGAGAATACCCTCAATCTGACCGCCCGCCAGATCATCGAAAAACTGGCTCTCCGGGAAATATCAAGGGCCGGGGAGACCGCCGCCGCGGCGGGTTTGAAGGACCCGTTCCTGGTCCCGATTCTCCAGGCCATGTCCAACATGGGTGGCGCACTGACCATGGAGCACGCCGGCCGGATTATCGGCGCCCTGGGCCTTGAAGGGGATCTCCCCTCCGGCAGCAATTGGCCGTCATGGTTCGCCGCCAGCGGGTTGTTCCGGGAGGGTCGAATGGTGCCGATCGAGCCGGATATCCTTGCGGCCGCCTATACCCTGGAAGTTCTCAGGAGAAAGCCGCCCCTGGCGGCGAAACTCATCTGGCTTTCCCTGGAAAACCGCTTTTCGGCTTCCCTGTTCCGCTTTTCGCGCTTTTGCCATGATGCCGAAACGGAGCTCGACTTCGACAGGAATCAGTTGGACGAATGGCTTGTTGTGGCGATTTCCGAAGACCCCGACCGGGGTGCCGCCCTCGAACCGTTCCTGGTTCCCGGGTTATACGGGCTGGCCGGAACCGGGGTTACGGCCTGTCGGATCTGCCTGGAACGGGCGTCCGACGAGCGACAAAGAATGCGGCTGCACGACAAGGCGGCCCTGTTTTTTGAAGCGTCCCAGGACCGCAAAGAGGCCCTCAGGCAGAGGCTGGCGGCCGTCGATATCTGCGAAGTCCTGGCCGCGGATTGCCCCGAAGGCTGGGAACCCCTGCTTGCGGAATATTATTTCCAATTGTGGCGGATTCTTTTCGAAACCGGGGAAAGATGGAAAGCCTATCGGGTCATAGAAGGCACGGTTAAACTTTACGAAAAACTGGCCTCGGCCCAGCCCCACAAGTTCGAACTCAAACTGGCCGAATGCCTCAGGCATTTGGGGGATACCTACGCCGAGGGGGGTGAACATGAAAAGGCTCTGGCGGTAACCGAAAAGGCCCTGAAAATTTACGAGAAGCGGGCCGCCCTCCTGCCCCTGGCCTTCGGTCCCGCCCTGGCCGCCTGCATCAGCAGCCAGGGAAACGTGTGCGCCCAGCTGGGGGAGACGGAAAAGGCCCTGACCGCTACCAAAAAGGCTGTTCAAATTTTTGAGCAGCTCAACACCCTGCAGCCCGGAGCTTTTGAGGCCGACCTCGCCGCCGGTTTTACCCATTTGGGAAACAGGTATGTCGCTACCGGCGAGACCGCGGAAGCGTTGGATTTCATTCAACGGGCTTTGGAAATTTACGAAAAGCTGGCCGTTGCCCAACCTGGAGTGTTCGATGCCGAGCTGGCAGGCTGCCTCAGTGTCCAGGGGAATTTGTGCGCCTTTATGGGGGAAGAGGACCAAGCCCTTGAAATTACCGAACGAGTGGTGAAGATCTATACCAAGCTTTCCGAAAAGACCGCGGTTTACGATTCGCTATTGGCCGCCAGCCTCAGCAATCTCAGCACCCGCTATGTCAACGCCGGCAAGGATGTAAAAGCCCTGTTGGCCGCGGAGGCTGCGGTAAGCATTTACGACGGTTTGGCCAAGGCCTATCCGCTGGTTTTCGACCCCCACCTGGCCACGAGTCTCAGCAGGCTCGGGGTTCGTCACGCGGCCGTGGGGGATAATAAAAAAGCCCTGAAGGTTACCGAAAGGGCCATCGAGGTCTATACCCAGCTGGTCGCGGCCGAGCCCCAAGCCTTTGAGCCCGACCTTGCCGCCTGCCTCAACAACCAGGGGAACCTGCTGGCCCAGATGGGGCAGATAGAAAAGTCCCTGGTTGCGACCGAGATGGCGGTCACGCTCAAGGAACAGCTGGCGGCAGCCGACCCCAAGTATATTCCCAGCCTCCTCAAGAGCCTGAAAAGCCTGGAGGAAAGGTACTCGGAGGCGGGGGAGGAGGAAAAGGCCGGGGCGATCAGGAAAAGGGCCGAGGAATTCCAGAAAAAATATTTCGAGCCGGTTCATTGAAGTCCATATTTGCAGACGGCCAATAAAAAAGAGTCAGAAAAATTAATTTCTGACTCTTTTTTGTGCTTTGAAACGGGCCCATCCCAAATTCATGGCGTCGAGGGGACCCTTATACGGCTGCCGAACTCCGGGCCGGATTTCCCCTTGCAGCGCCTCGACCGGAAGAATTCCTCCCGCATTTTTTCCTGGCATTCCGGGCAGAGTTCCGAAGTTATCGATATTCCGGCTTTTCTTACCCAGCGGCCGCATCCCCCCTGACATGGCTTGAAAAAGTTCACGGTCTCATCCTTTCTTTTTTGGCAAAGAAGCGAAATGATGACCCCTACTTCAAATGCAAGATTCTCTCCCGTAATCCTATGATTTCTAAAAGAATTCAGGATCCTCCCGCCCGGTCCTTTTGGCCCTTCATTGGGCCGGTTTTTTTGTTGGACATTATTATTTTTAATTAATAGTATGGGTTTGATGTCAGATTGTTTTTCAGGATTTGCTGACAGGGGGGAACTGAGAGAAAATTTTTTAGTGGAAAATTCCAGAGATGATTTTCCACTTTTTGGCGAAAATATCGCAATAGGTGGAAAATTTTTCCAGATATAAGGGTGATATGAGGGAAAATTTTCCATCTATCAACAATGTTGGGCTATGAACAAATTGATACGAATTATTCTAATTTTTGTTTTTCTGTCTCTACCTTCACTTGGGTTTTGCGGTAGGTGGGCAAAGGACCTTGTTCCGACTGCCGATGTGGCAATTACGATAGCAAAAGCCGTGTGGGTTCCTATCTATGGGGCAGAGTACGTGGAGCGCTATAAACCTTTTACCGCAGTTCTGCAAAACGGCCAATGGCATGTTTTTGGGTCAATCCCCAAGGGCATACGCGGTGGTGGGATTCCAGAAGCAACAATTTCGAAAGAAGACGGTAGAATCACCCAAGTGCACCTAGCACGTTAGCCAAACCAGCCAATAAACCGGAGCGATTTCCTCGGTGCGTTTCTCGAAAAGCTCGCTGCCAATTTTACCTGAGCCACGCGCCCGGTTATCACAACGTTAGATCCCCAAATTTAAAAGAGTTGTAAAATGAAGGACTTCATAAAAGAACGAATGACGTTTGCTTTAGCGCTCCTTGGTGTAGTGCTGGCTTTGCATCCATTCGCAATGGACCCCACTGTCCCTTCATTTTCAATATTCACTATTAAGGTACAACTTAAATATTTTTATTTTGCTTTTGGATGCTTCCTTGGTCTGTCTGTTTATTTTTATTCTCTTCAATTCATAAAGTTGAAACAGTTCAGTTTTACGGAAAATTTTGGTGGCTATTGTTTTATCATCGCATTATCTTTGCCAGCTGTTTATCTTTTTGCTTTATGTCTAAATTGGCTTGTTATTTTAATTAGTTATTTGAGCCAGAGCGAAATTTTGCGGACAGTTATATCTGGTATTGGGATTTTCATGGCATTTGCCTCAACGCTTATTTGGTTTGTTGTTGCAAGACGAGAAATGAACTCCCGACAAAAGGAGGGTTTGGTTACAGAGGAAGAGAAGACAATTATCCCAGACCTTCTTACTGCAGAAAAGTTGATTGAGGCTGGCTTTTATGACACATCTATATTGCATAGCTTCAATGCAATAATGACTTCGCTAAGAAATTATTTACTAAAATACAACTTTATAGACAAATCTGTACCAGATTTCCAAACGCTCCAAATAATTAAATCAAAGAAGATCTTTTCCAATGAAATCATGTCTAAAATCCACGAAATCAGGCTATTAAGAAATCAAGTAGCACATGCCAGAGAAGATTCACCAAATGTTAGTCCAGACCTTGCAAAAGAATTTCTTGCCTTAGCAAACGACGTCATAAAAAAAACAAAGGAAAGGCCCTTTGTAGGGGGGTCTCCTTGCCAAATGTCCGGTCAAAAATGTCCTTCATGTAATGAGGGTATAATGGATGTTGCCTCAATTGGGGAAGGAGTTGAATGTGATAAATGCGGGTTGTTTATCTCTGCAGGTTAATTCCCACGTGAATGATCTAACCCTTATCAGGCCCCCGTTCGTCAAGGCAAAAAGACACCGCGAACGTAAGGTTTTGACTTTCTCCGTTCTTTGACAAGCGACTGATCTATTTAAACCTGCCGGTTCCCGACTTGGGCTTTTTCCTGGTTGCAGAATAATTCCGCACCAAACACTTATCGAGGCTCTTGTTGCGGGGCACCCTTGTTTGGGTTGTTGTTCCCCGCCGCCTGGAAACACGTCCGTACCCTTATGCCGTCCCAGTCAAAACAAGGTGGTGAGAGAATGGGCGTTTGTCCTGGATCTCTCCCGTCAGTTAGTTACGGGCTCGGGGAAGTGTGGGCCATGTGGTCAGGCTTGACAAACAGACTTATGGATTTATCATTTTTTAATGGCTCGCAAACCTCGTATTCATTTTCCCGGTGCAACTTACCACGTCATGTTGCGCGGCAACGGTGGCCAGGACATTTTTTTTGATTCTACGGACCGTACCCAATTTCTGCTTTTTCTCCAGCAGGGATTGGAAACCTATCAGTGTCGGGTCCATGCTTACTGTCTAATGAGTAACCATGTCCACCTTGCCTTGCAGGTAGCTCAAATCCCTCTATCGAAAATCATGCAAAACCTTGGGTTCCGCTACACGCAATATATCAACCGGAAGCAGGAAAAGACCGGACACCTCCTCCAAGGTCGTTTCAAAGCGCTATTAATTGATGCCGACAGCTATCTTCTCGAACTTGTTCGCTATATCCATCTTAATCCATTACGCGCAGGTCTGGTTAAAGACCCTGGCGTTTATCCTTGGTCAAGCCATGACGGCTATCTGGGGGGTAAGAAAAACCCCTGGCTAACCACCGATTGGGTATTGAGTCAATTTGATGCTAAATTGGAAAATGCTCGTCGTTATTATGAGAAATTCGTCCAGGAGGGCCTTTCCGAAGGGCACAGGGAAGAATTTCACTGCGGTTCATTTGAGGGGCGAGTTCTAGGAGACGACAGTTTCGTCGAACAAGTCCTTTGGAAAGCTGAACAGATAACCACTCGAGTTGTGAATATCGATGCGATTCTTGAAGCTGTTGCTGAATTTTACGGCATTCAAAGAGAAGACTTATCCTCCCCCGGCAGGCATCAACCGGTGGCTGAGGCACGAGCCGTGGCGGCGTGGTTGGTCAAAAGGGTTCCTCATCTCCAGTTGAAGGAACTCGGAGCGAGGCTTCATCGCGATCTTTCAGGTTTGAGTCAGGCAGCCCGGCGTATTGAGCAGCGTGCCAAGTCCGATAAAGGTTTACGGGATTCGTTGGGGTTGGTTGAGGGAAGGGCGAATAAGTCCATTAGTCAAGCCTGACCCCTCTTTTTCAGACGGAGGCGATTATAACTTAAATATCCGAAATCTTACAGGGTTTGGGCAACAGCACGTACACATTTGACAAAATCAATATATAGACCTGACACCTTGGACTCATGGTTCTCATGGTTGTGTTAGACAGAAATTGAAAGAAAACAAGTGGTTATTCGTTTGGCTAAAACAACTGATACAGAAAAAATCGCTGCAACACATATAGCATCCATTAAGGGGATCTGTTCCAAATGCTATGCTTCAGAGTCTATTGCCAGTTGGGTGACAATCCTTTCACCTGATATCTATGAAAATGCAATTAGAGACAAAGTTATGATCGTAGCCGAAGAAAAGGGTGAAATATTTGGTCTGGGTATTCTCGACCTTGAAAACACAGAAATCGGGGCGATTTACATTCATCCAAAGGCCAAAGGAACAGGGTGTGGTAGGCAGCTATTGATGGAATTGGAGTCAATAGCCCTGGAAAACAATGTTGATCAACTAACCTTATGCTCGACAATCAATGCCCTTGGTTTCTATCAACACCATGGATATGTAAGCGCAAATAAAACATTCCACGAATTACCCAACGGCGTCAGACTTGAGTGCATTCGTATGCATAAAACTCTAAAAAAATGAATTTGTCTAACCCCTCCATCAACCGGAGAGATTCCCTTGGTGCGCTTCCCGAGGAGCGCCGCTACCAGTTTTACCTGACCCGCGCGCCCGGTCATCAAAACGTTAGGCAACCACTATGACTCTACGAACACTACCCTTCTGGTTAGTTGATGTATTCGCTCGTGAACCGTTGTCCGGTAATGGTTTGAGCATATTCTTGCTCGATGAGGAGTTGCCCGCAGGTGCCATGCAACGCATCACCCGGGAAATGCGCCAGTTCGAGACCATCTTTCTACGTCGAATCGACCAAACATCGAGATTTAATGCTCGAATCTTCACCATGGAGGAAGAACTTCCGTTTGCGGGACATCCGATCATCGGCGCGGCGAGCCTGCTGCATTCCGAGCTATATTCGAGCGAGGATGAAGCACATCTGGAATTTCTCATGCTGGATCGGAGCGTCAACGCGGTGAGCCGTCGGCAAGGCACATCCTATATCGCGGAAATGGATCAAGGCATTGCAACCATCCAACCACCGATTCCGGCTGATAAAAAAGAGATGTTCTTGAAGGCGCTGAACCTTTCAACTGGGGACCTGGCTGCTGATCTCCCGTTGCAGGTCGTTTCAACAGGACTGCCTTACCTGATCGTGCCGATCAGTTCAAACCTCAAGCATGCCCAAATCGTAGTTCGAGACTTTGAGGCGATGCTAGGGACAGTGGGGGCTAAATTTGTCTATGTCCTTCAGGTAGATCGCCTCGAAGGACGCACCTGGGACAATGACGGCCGTGTCGAAGATATCGCAACCGGCAGTGCAGCGGGCCCGGCCGCGGCGTATTTAGTCACGCATAAGCGAGCCTCATCCGGTGAGAGTCTTGTTTTGACACAGGGGCGATTTCTTAATCGACCGAGTGAGATCTATGCCTCAGTTCGAGGCGATACCGAGAAAAAAGTCACTATCAAGGGGCAAGTCTGTTTTGTCGGCAACGGGACGCTAAGGCTGCCTATCTAGGCGCTGCAGCCGGACGGGGCAAAGCCAAGCCGCTGAGCGCAGCGTTAGGCCCTGACCAGGGATATGCAATGAGCAAGAAAAAGGTTGCCATACTCCTCTTCGATGACATTGAGGTACTCGATTTTGCGGGTCCTTTCGAAGTGTTCTCGGTCACGAATGAGTTGTCCGGCTACGCTCTTATGGAGGTTTACACCGTGGCCAGGTCCAGGGCTCCGGTAATTTGCAGAAACGGCCTTTCCGTCAACCCCGACCGCACCATCCGGGAGGCCCCGCTCCCGGACATCCTTATTATTCCCGGCGGGAATGGGACAAGAGCTGTCCTGAAACAAGACGATGTCATGTCCTGGATAACGGCAGCGGCCGATCATGCGGAAAAAGTCCTGTCCATCTGCACCGGGGCTCTTGTGCTGGCAAAGGGGGGGCTGCTTGACGGTCTGAGAGCCACAACCCACCATGAGGCCTTCGACGAACTGGCTACCCTTGCTCCTGCTACGGAGGTCGTCGAAAACCGGAGGTTCGTCGACAATGGCAGGGTTCTCACATCCGGGGGAATCAGCGCCGGGATTGACATGAGCCTGTATGTCATCGATCTGCTGTATGGCGGGAGTTGCGGAAACCGGACAGCGGAATACATGGAATACAGACGCCAGCCGATCTGATCAGAACCTTTTCCGGTCAGGCAAAAAATTCCGGCAAACCCAGCACCTTATGTTGATTCGCGACCTGCCCTGGGGTCTTGCCGCTCTCCAGGTTTGTTTTCCCCAAATTCAGAATCCCGTCATTCCAACCTTTTAAGCTCTCTTTTGAAAATTCTCAATCTTGACGTCGGGCAAAAGGCGGGTAAAGTCTACTGAAACCTTCTTTTATCTGGCAGGGCACCGTCTTCTTTCAATTGCCAATGCCCGGAAAGAAATTTCAAAGTCCATGACGAAATACGATCTCGTTGTCATCGGTTCGGGCCCGGCGGGGCAGAAGGCGGCCATCGCGGCTTCCAAATCCGGCCGTTCGGTGGCCATCATCGACCGCAAAACCATGCTCGGCGGTGTGACCCTGCACGGCGGGACCATCCCCAGCAAAACCCTGCGGGAAGCCATCCTCCAGTTTTCCGGTTTGCGGGAGCGCGCCTTTTACGGCGACTATCTGACGGCCAGGGGAAAAATCAGTCAGGCGGACCTCAAAGCCCGGGTGCGCAAGGTTGAAGAGCGGGAAATGCGCTTGATCCTTGACCAGCTCAGGCGCAATCGTGTCGACATGTTCTTCGGCAGCGCATATTTCGAAAATGAGCACCGGGTGGCCGTGGTCTCCGACACCTTGGAAAAGAAATCCCTGGAGGGGGAAAAGATCCTGATCGCCTGCGGCACGCGGCCGGCACGGCACCCCGGCATCCCCTTCGACGGCGAGACCATTATCGATGTCGATCAGATCCTCGATCTGAAGGAAATACCGGAGGACATGATTGTGGTGGGGGCCGGCATCATCGGCCTGGAATACGCCTCGATGTTCGCCGCGCTGGGCGTCGAGGTGACGATTGTCGAGCGCAATCCGGGCATCCTGGGGTTTGTCGACCGCGAGATCACGGAACGGCTCATGTACCATCTGCGGGAACTGAATATGACTTTCCGGCTGGGTGAAAGCGTCACCCTGATCGAAAAGGGGGAGAGAAACCGCGTCGTCGCCAGTCTTGAAAGCGGCAAGAAGATAAAGGCCCAAACGCTTCTTTATGCGGTGGGGCGCCAGACCAACGCCGACACCCTGAACCTGGACGCCATCGGCCTCAAAACCGGGAAGCACGGCCGGATTGCGGTCAACGGCAATTACCAGACCGAGATCGCCCATATCTATGCGGCGGGCGACGTCATCGGCTTTCCGGCCCTGGCCTCGGCGTCCATGGACCAGGGGCGCCTGGCCAGCTGCCATATGTTCGCCGGGCCGGGCACGGTCTGCCCGCTGAAATTACTCCCCTACGGCATCTACACGATCCCGGAAATTTCCATGTTCGGCAAAACCGAGCAGGAGCTCACGGAGATGAGAATTCCCTACGAGTTCGGCGCGGCCCGCTTCAATGAACTGGCCAGGGGAGGCATTCTGGGCGTGAACATCGGCTATCTGAAGATCTTGTTTGATCCTGAAACCCTCAAGGTCCTGGGTGTCCATATTGTCGGCGAGACAGCCACGGAGCTGATCCATATCGGCCAGGCGGTGTTGAGCCTGGGCGGCACCATCGAGTATTTCCGCGATACGGTCTTCAATTATCCGACCCTGGCCGAGGCGTACAAGGTCGCGGCTCTGGACGGCCTGAACAAACGGTGATTTCAGTTTTACCTGCCAAAGACATTTCTCAAAACAGCCTCTTCGCTCCGGCTGCGCCGGAGGGGAAAACAATCCTTTTTTCCTGATATCGGAAAAAATTACTTGGGTGGCGCCTGCAGCACGTCGAGCTGGAGCCGGGTGGCGATGGTCTCCTTCGCGGGTTTTTCCACGGCTGCGGTGTCGCCGACCGCAACCCGTTGTTCATCGAGGCCGAAGGTGGTCTTGAGGTCTTCGGCAATGGCTTCGGCGCGTTTTTGGGCCAGATACTGGAGAGGTTTTTCATCCAGCGGTTCAAGCCTGACCAGTTCCTCGAAGAGAGCCTGGTAGAAGTCCGTATCCGGACTGTCGGCACCGAAAATGACCAGGGCGGGATTCACCCGGTCGGCCTTCTTCCCCGTCCGCTTTTCATAGGCGGCCTGAAAATTAGCCAACCCCTTATCGCCACTCTGTTTTTCCAGGAGCTTTTCCAGGGACCGCTGGGTTTTGCCCTCGTTGAAAGCCACCGGGCCCGCTTCACCCTCGGGAGGGAGCTCCTGTTTCATTTCGATGGCGAGGGCGCGTTTTACCCTTTCGGTTCGCAAGGCCAGCCCATCACTTTCGGGATCGAAGCGGCCCAGAACCACGAGCCGCAACTGCGGGCGTTTTTGAAGGGCCTTGACCACCTTCTCCAATTTTTGCTGTTCGGGAGGCAGAATCAGGTAGCTGCCGGGATTGAAGCCGATGGCGTCGACCTGTTCCTCGCCCCCCCCAAAGAGCCCGCCCAGGGCCCGGAAAGGCGAGGTTACAATCTTGGTGATAAGGTTGAAGAACGCCTTCCAGATGACGTGCCCGTAACTGAATTTCGGGTCGTCCAGGTTGCCGCTCACGGGCACGGCCACGTCAATCACGCCGTTGCTGTCGCTGAGAAGGGCAATGGCGAGATCGAGGGGCAGGCTGACGGCATCCGGCGACTCGACCCGTTCGCCGAGGGTGAAGCGTTCCAGCACCACCTTGTTGTCGCCCAGCATCTGGCTGTTCTCGATTTTATATCCCAGATCGAGATTGAGAACCCCGGAGGCGATTTTGCGCCCCGCAAAGGTGGCGCTGTAGGGGGTGAACGACGGCATCTGGACATTCTGGAACATGACCCGGATGTCGGTGAAATCCTTGGGCGAGAAGGGGCTCAGGCTTCCGTCGACGGTAGCCAGGCCGTATTCCCCCACGCGGCCGTCAAACTTCACCGTCGAGCGGCTGTTGGAGGCCGAGGATATGCCGGTCAGGCCCCCCTTGAAATCCGTCACCCGGGTGCCGAACGGCAGAATCAGGCTGAGATCGGTGAAGTCGACGGTCCCTTTTTCCACTTGTACCGCCGCTATATTGACCGGGAACATGGCCTGTTTTTTTCCTTTGGCCGGCGGCGGAGATTTTTCACCCTCCTCCGGGGCCGGGGTTTTGATGGCTTCAACCAGGTTGAGGCGGCGGTCCTTGGAGATCAGGATTTTTGCGCCGGGCTCCAAAAGCCTCACCCTTCTGATCCGCAGGCGATCCGGGGCAAGGCCGAAATTGATGCCGCTGAGGGTAAGGCTCCGCCATTCCAGGGCTCTTTCCCTGGTCAGAGCTTCGTTCAGCCTGAAGCGGTCGACGCGCAGCGTACCGTCAACCCGGATCTGCGGGTCGGCGTTCTTCTTTTCATAGTTCAGCTTGGCCGTGGCGGAGACGTTGCCGGATTTGAGGTCGAAAGTGCTGAAGTGGGCGACCGCGGGCTGCAGCGGGGTGAGGTTGAAACCGCTGATCTCCACCTTGGCCTCGGCATGATCGCCTGAAGGCCCTGCCTGACCGCTGATTTTGACATTGCCCCCCTGCGCGACCTTGATTTCGGTATCGAATTCCAGCGGCGTTTTGGCATCGTTGCTGATCTTGTTGACGGCCGCGCGGATATCCTGAAGGGTATATTGGAGCGGGGAGGAAAAGGTCTGATCCTCCACGAGGGCTTTAAAGCCGTTCAAGGTGAAACTGTCGAGACGGAAAGACCAGGGTTGCCCTTCGGCTTTGGCTTGTTCCTGGCTTTCGGACGGGGGACCTGTTTCCTGGCCGGGGCTGGCTGGCGCCAAGGCATTGACCAGGCCGAGCCGGCCTTCCTTGTCGCGTACCAGGCGGCTTTCCCCGCCGCTGATATTGAGCTGGGGAATATGAATGGAACGGGCGCCGACATCGATTCTGCCGTCGTCCAGCGAAAGGGTGTCGAGTTTGACAAGGGGGTTGTCATCCCCCTCGGATAGCATTTTCACCTCGTTCAGCTTTACCCGCAGGCTGTCGATGGTTGCCTCGGGTTCTCCGCTGCCGACGGCTGCTGCGGCCCGGAGGGATAGGTTGAAGCCGCCGATGGCAAAGGCCAGGGGCTTGGCGCGGCTGCTGTCCTTGTAATTGACGGCGACGTTTTCGATTTTCATTGATTCGGCCTTGAGCTGCCACGGCTGGCCGTCGACTTCTTTCTCCTGCGGTGGCGGGGCTGCACGTTTCGGAGTTTTTTGGGGAACAACCAGGGTCTGCCAGTCGAGCACCCCGCTTTTGCTTACCGCTGCGGTAACTTTCCCCTGGCCCAAACGGATTTCCGGAACCGTGACCAGTTTCTTATGCAGGTCGAACCCCACCCCGGAGAAGCCGATGGTTTCAAGGGCTATCAGCGGTTCAGTCCGCCCTCTGAGGATAAGTTTGAGCCCCTTTAATTCAACATTTCCCTTTTCCAGAATCAGCAGCGGGGTGTGCTCCAGATAATCGAACCTGTAGGAGGTGCTGGCATTGATCTCTCCCTCCGGCTCTTTTAAACGCACTTTGTCCTGGGCGAATTGCCAGGCGGTGGCGAGCTTGAAGCCTTTCATGCTCAACTCCCCCTGGGAAAAGATCGGTTGGAGGGAGACTTCCCCCTGCCAGGCGACCGTCCCGCCACCGGGGAGGTCGGCCTGGATGGTGTAGGGCCCTTTGCGTTCCGGCAGGGTGGATATGTCTTTGAACACCAGATTTAGGGGGGTAAAGGTCTCCTTGGCCGGAGTGGTTTCGGACTGGTCGCTGAAAGTGAAGCTGCCCTCAACGATTTCCGCATGCTGGATCACGAGGCGCGGCGGCCGGCGGTCTTCTTCTTTCGGGGGCGGACTTTCCTTGGGGGGCGGGCCTTCCGGCTTGGGAAGGCTTTCCGCCAGCTTGGCGAAGTTCAAACGTCCGTCTTTTTCAATTTCGGTATACAGGGAAGGCCGCTCAAGGCGGATGTCGGCGAAGGTCCAGGCCCAGCGGAAGAGACTGGACAGTTCGAAGTCGACGAACAGGCGCCCGAAGCCGACAAGGGGCCGGCCGTCCGTTTCGGTGAGGGCAAAATCCCTTGCGTCGAGGGTGAAAAGAAAAGGGTTGACGCGGACTTCACCGATGGAGGTCTGGCGCTTGAGGGTATCCTGGCCGAAACCTGTCACAAAGTGTTTGACGAGGCGGGGGGCGAGAAAAAAACCGAGCAGGGCATAGATCAGCAGGGCTCCGACTCCGATCAGTAACCAGCGGTTGAGGACTATTTTCTTCCATTTTGGGGGGCTATTTTGGGGCTGGGGCTTCTGGTCCGCGTTTTTATCCGGCATGATCGACCTCCAGGGTGCCGTTCCGGGAACGGCCATCAAAACCATGAAATATACGATTGAATGTCATCCGTGTCATGTCCAGGTTGGAAAAAGTTTAAAGAGTTTTCTTTTTAATGATAGCGCCTGGGAGAGAGATTTTTTGCCGGAATGAGGAGCTTTTGAAAAAAACTTTGTGGTTTTTCATCTTTTCACCACTGACATGCTTTCCCGCCCAATATTTTTTCTGCCAATTGCAGCAGAAAAGGGCGGCGATTCTATGGGCTCAGGGCTGACGATCCATGACTATCTTTTCCAGCAGGCGGTCATAACGGGGCGCCATGTGCTGCCAATCGTATCGGGCGACAAAGGTCCGGACCTCCGGCCTTGAGACGCCCTGGAAGTTTTGCAGCAGGGCGCTCATGCGCTCGGCCAGATCATCGAAATCCGCGTAGAAGAAAAGGTCATGTTCCGCTTCCGGGATGTGCTCAGGATAGGCGAGGCGCTTGGGAAGCAGGGGGTGGCAGCCGCAGTACATGGCTTCAACGACGCTGACCCCGAAGAAGTCATGGAGGGAATGGACCGGCAGGATATCCGCCCGCCATAGCCATCGTGCATAATCGCCAGAATCCCTGGCGTAGCCGAACTGTACGATCCTTTTCCCCAAGCGCCGGCAGGCCTCGGCAAAGACCGGCGAGCGCCGCCCGAAGGACTCTCCCAGGACGGCGACCTCGAACTCCAGCCCCCGGTCCTGAAGTTGGTAAAGGGCCTTGAAGAACTGTTCGGGGTTTTTGTCGTATTCCCAGCGGTGATTCCACAGGATCAGCGGCAACCTGGGGTTGTCTTCCGCCGTTGGCCGGTGATGGTCGAGGCTCCTCAGATCGAGACCGACCGGCAGGACCCGGCTTTTTCCGGCCAGAAGGGGCAGGGTGCCCAGTTCATTGTAATCGGGAAAGGATTTCAGAAAATCGGGCAGGGCGTTGTGGAACGATTCCAGGTGGTAGCGGGAATTGAAAAGGATGGCATCCGCGGCCAGGGCACTGGTGAAGTTGGTGAATCCGTAGTGGGCGTCCCGCTCCCGGTCGGGGTCCTGATCGTCCGGCGACCAGGGGTAGGTGAGCTGATTCTCGTGGAAATACGTCGCAGTTGGAAGATGAGCCGTTTTTGATCGTGTCAAGGCCAGAAATGTTGCAAGGTCGAGCATGTCGGTGGCCAACAGCAGATCCGGCTCGAAATTGCCGGCCAGGAAACGCCGTGCCAGGGTCACGGCTGCGCCGTGCATGCGCCATTTCCAGTGTCGGCCGTTGAGGCTCAGCACCTGGAACTCGTGACGGCTGTGACGGACAAGGCCGTCGACCCAGGTTTTATGGGAACCGGCATTAAACGGCTCGAGGAGGGCGATTTTCATTGTTGAAGAGACTCCCGACAGAGGTTTTTAAAGGCTTTATAGCACATTCGTTACCTCGGGAAAAATTTCTTTGGAAAGCGTGAAGCATTTGGAAAAAATAAAGTAATTATTCAACGTGTCGGCACAATGCCTGGGATTGCCCATTCCAAGGGCCGCGTGAACCCATCCATGGGGCTTAGCCGCCGCCATCCGGGCGGCAGATGCCCTTTCCATGGGCGACACGAGTCCTTGTGCTGAATAGTTACAAAATAAAAAAGTTGAAACGATTATGGTCAGAAGTTAATACCCCTTTTGACTTCCGGAAAACAGTAAAGTGATAGGTCGGCTGGGGTTCAGTTTGCTCCCCGCTGCCTTTACAAATAAAAGGCGATTGGTAGCATTGAGTTATAACCCGACAAAGGAGGGCAACCATGAGTTACGAAAAAGCGAGAACCTATAAAAAAATTGAGATTATCGGTACCTCGAAGAAAAGTTTTGAAGATGCCGTTCAGGCAGGTGTCGGCAAGGCGCACCAGACCCTGGACAAGCTGTCATGGTTTGAGGTCGAGGAGATGCACGGCCATATCGGGGAAGATGGGAAAATCGACGAATATCAGGTTCTCATGAAGGTGTCATTTGAGCTGAAATAGAATGGACCTTTATTGTTGTTAATGGGATTTGTGAAAAAAGAAGAGAAAAAATTCGTCCAAAGTCCGGCCGGTTTTGACCAATCTTGGCGCGCTGGAGAGGTTTTCTTAAAACAAAAGAGATTGACTTGCCATCAAATAATTTCGGTCTGTTGACCGGTGTCAACAGGCCGAAATTCTATTCGTCTTTTTCAATCTTACTAAGGAGAACGTTAAATATTAGAAAAATTCGGAAGTTTTTCCTTTTTGGTGAATGGGATAGGGTTGCCCATTCCAAGGGCCGCATGAACCCATCCCTGGGAGCTTAACTGCCGCCATCCGGGCGTCAGATGCCCTTTCCATGGGCAACCCTATCCCCTGTTGTACCTCGTTGTTTGTTACCCATCCCTGTCGAGTAGTCAGATTTCTTCTTAGTAAATCTTCAGTTCTTGAAGGGGGGAAAAAGACAGGTAAAATCTACAGAACACCATAATACAGACTCGAGGTTGAAATCAGAGACAAGATGAAAGTAGTCGAGGAGGGGGATTGAGTTCGGCGGCCGTTGAAAGATTTATTCGTCTGGATGAGGTCGAAAAAGTGGCGGCCGAATGGTCTTTACGCCCTCTCCGCGCCCGTATCGAAGTCCTTGAAAAACTAAGGCTGCAGATCGTGGAGCGGATGGAGGATGTTCTCGCCGCGGTATGCCATGATGCCGGTAAGATCCGGACCGAGGCCCTGCTCACCGACCTTTTGCCCGCGCTCGAAGGTCTGAAACACAACGAGAAGATATCGGCCCGCGTGCTGTCCGTCGAAAAACGTTCCGGCTCACTGCTCTTCCCCGGTTCACGGGCCGAGGTCGTACACGAACCCTATGGAAGCGTCCTGGTTGTTGCGCCCTGGAACAACCCTTTTCAGCTCTCCCTGCTTCCGGCGGCCACGGCCCTCCTGGCCGGTAACGCGGTGATCATAAAACCTTCAGAACGAACGCCCCGGGTCGCAGAAGTGCTAAAAGAGCTATTTGATGGTGCAGGGTTTCCAACTTCGCTGGTGCAGGTTGTTGAGGGCGGGCCGGAAGTTGTTGCGGAGCTGATCGGAGCCGGTCCCGACCTTGTTTTTTTCACCGGGGGGCTTCTGGGAGGAAAAGCCGTTTATCGTATGGCCGCGGAAAAGATGATTCCCGTCGTCATGGAGCTCGGCGGCAAGGACGCCATGATCGTTTTTGCTGATGCCGATCTCAACCGGGCGGCGCGCGCCGCGGTTTACGGTGCTTTTGCTAACGACGGTCAGCACTGCGTTTCCGTCGAACGTCTTTACGTCGAACAGAATGTCTTTGAAACCTTTGTCACCAAGGTCGCGGAAGGTGCATCGCGCTTGCGCAGGTCGAGCGGTGGTCAAGGCGATCTGGCCGCAGAACTCGATCCTGCAGTTACTGAGCGCATCCAAATACAGATCGACGATGCCCTGGCCCGCGGTGCACGACTGTTCACCCCGCTCAGGGATGGCAAAGCGGCTCTGCCCGCAGTACTTGCCGATGTGCCGAGAGAGGCAGTGATGATGCGCGGGGAAACTTTCGGTCCGGTCCTGGCTGTGGCGCCGTTTGCCGACGAGGACGAGGCTGTGCGCCTTGCCAACGATTGCGATTTTGGTCTCAACGCCAGTATCTGGACCAGGGACCGGGGCCGGGCCGGGCGCGTGGCCGGGTTCTTGGACACCGGTTGTGTCTTTGTCAACAACGTCCTGATCAACGCCGGTCACCCGGCACTTCCTTTCGGAGGCGTCAAGCGGAGTGGCTTTGGACGGTACCATGGTCCGGAGGGGCTGCTGGCCTTCACCCGGCCGAAAGCGGTTCTGCATCAGCTGCGGGTTTTCCCGAGCGGCTTGAACTGGTTTCCATACCGCTGTGATCTTGACAATTTGACCGAAAAATTGATCCGGCTGAGGTACGGCCGAAATCGCGGCCTTGGGGAAAATTTCTCAGGTTGGATAAAGCTTGCGGTTCAGGGGACAAGGCGGTTGCGGGAACTTGCGGCTGACATCAAAAAGACGGAGGAGGCCGACCATTGATCGATAACCCGGTGAAAAAGGCCATCATAGTTGGTGCCGGTCTTGGCAGTATCGGGGCAGCTGTTCCCTTGGCCAGCGCCGGCTGGCGGGTGGAAATTTTCGAAAAAAACGAGCATGTCGGGGGAAAACTCAATCTTCTGCAACGCGACGGCTTCTCCTTTGACCTGGGCCCCTCGATTCTGACCATGCCCCATGTTTTCGAAGAACTCTTTGCCACTGCCGGGCGAACTTTCTCCGAGTACGTTACCCTCCGCCACCTTTCGCCGCATTGGCGCAACTTTTTCGAGGATGGAACCAGAATCGACCTGTACGCCGATGCAAAGCAGACCGTGGAACACAGTCCCTGCCTCGGCGAAGCTGACCGGGCCGATCTGGAGCGCTTTCTGGCTTACTCGCAGGGGCTCTATGAAAAATGCCGGCATTCCTATTTTGATCTTGGTCTCGATACGGCCTGGGAGATGGTCCGCCATCACGGGGTGTTGGCCTCCTTGTCCGACTTCGATCTTTTTTCCTCCATGGATACTGGTGTAGGCCGCCATGTGAGGAATTCATACTTGCGCTCGGTTCTGGACTTTTTCGTGAAATACGTCGGCTCATCGGCTTTCGACGCGCCGGCTGTTCTCAACTTGTTGCCTTACATCCAGGCGCGGTACGGGCTTCTCTATGTCGACGGCGGTCTTTTCGAGCTGGCCCGCGGCCTGCACCGCCTTCTGGAGGATGTCGGTGTGGCCGTTCATCTGGGGGCCGAGGTGACCGCTATCCTGGAAGCTGGCCGGCGGGTCAGAGGCATCCGCCTGGCGGACGGAACAGAGGTCGCTGCGGACTGGGTGATTTCAAACATGGAAGTGATCCCCGCCCACTGCCGCCTGCTCGGGGAGACCCAAAGAGAACTGCGTCGTTTCAGAAAGTTCGAACCAGCCTGCTCGGGGCTGGTCCTGCACCTGGGCGTTGACCGTGAATACCCGCACCTGGCGCATCACAATTTCTTCTTTTCGAACAACCCCCGAGCCCACTTCAACGCGGTTTTTCGCGAAAAGCAGCTTCCGGACGACCCGACTGTCTATCTGGTGGCGCCGGTGCGCACCGATCCCGGTCAGGCGCCGCATGGGTGTGAGAATCTCAAAATCCTGCCGCACATCCCCTATGTTCAGGATCTTCCGTTTTCGGCCGAGGATTACCTGGATCTGAAAGAACGTGTTCTGGCCAAACTGGAGCGTATGGGTCTTGAGAATTTGCGCAAACACATTATTGTCGAGCACATGTGGGTTCCCGAGGATATCGAGCGCCTTTACTGCTCCAACCGGGGGGCGATTTACGGGGTGGTTTCGGATCGCTGGAAAAACCTCGGTTTCAAGGCGCCCAAAAAGAGTGATCGTTTCGAGAATCTCTATTTTGTAGGCGGCAGCGTCAACCCCGGTGGCGGCATGCCCATGGCGCTTCTCTCCGGGCAACAGGTCGCCGACCGTCTTCTGAAGACTGCAAACCGTTAGGAGGCCGAATTGTCCAAAAAACATGTTGTGATTGTCGGGGCCGGGCCGGGTGGTCTGACCAGCGCCATGCTATTGGCCCATCGTGGATGCCGGGTGACGGTTTTCGAGCGTACCAAAGACCTTGGCGGGCGCAATGCCCCGATTCGTTCCGATGGCTTCACCTTCGATACGGGGCCGACCTTTCTGATGATGAGTTACATTCTGAAGGAGATGTTCCTGGAGGCCGGCCGGAAAATTGAGGATTACCTCGAATTTACCGCGTTGGATCCACTCTATCGGCTCAAATTCGACGACCTCGAGTTCCGGCCCTCACCCAATCGCGGAAAAACCCGGGCGGAAATCGCACGGATTTTTCCCGGCAACGAGGATGGTTTTGATCGCTTCATGGCCACCGAGGGAGAGCGCTTCGAGCGCCTTTTCCCCTGTCTGCAGAAGGATTATGCCAGCTGGAAGGCCTATCTCGATCCGATTTTTCTCAAGGCGGCGCCTTATCTGGGGCTGGGGCGGACCATATTCGAAAATCTCGGCCGCTATTACGGCCCCGACAAGCTCAAGCTCTGTTTCACCTTTCAGGCTAAATACCTGGGCATGTCCCCCTGGAAATGTCCGGCCCTTTTCACCATTTTGCCTTTCGTCGAATACGATTCGGGCATCCTGCACGTCCGCGGCGGGCTCAACCGCATCTCCGCGGCGATGGCCAGGGTTGTCGAGGAGGAGGGGGGAGAGATTCACCTGGAGACGCCGGTGCGGAGTCTTATCCTGGAGGGACGGACGGCCAAAGGTGTGGAACTCGCAAACGGGGAGCGGGTTGAGGCCGATGCGGTGTTTCTCAACGCCGATTTCGGCCACGCCATGGGCAGCCTTGTCGAACCCGGCAGACTGCGCAAGTATACCCCTGACCGGCTCAAGCGCATGCAGCTTTCCTGCTCGACCTTCATGCTCTACCTGGGCGTCAACCGCCAGTATGGGGATATCCCCCACCACAGCATCCTTTTCAGCAGGGACTACCGCAGGAACATCCATGAAGTTGCGGAGAGCATGACCCTGTCGGCCGATCCCTCCATTTACGTTCAGAACGCCTCCGTCTCCGATACCACCTTGGCACCAGATGGAAAATCAACTATTTACATTCTTGTCCCGGTTCCCAACCAGCGTGGCGGCATCGACTGGGACAAGGAAGGGGACGGCTTTAGGGACCTCGTTCTGGAACTTGTTGAGCGGCGGGGGGGATACCAAGGACTGCGCGAAAGTATCGAGTTCGAGAAACGCATTACTCCTGCCGACTGGGAGAAAGAATACCGGATCTTCGAAGGCGCCACCTTCAACTTGGCGCACAACTTTGGGCAGCTGCTTTCATTCCGCCCCCGTAATCGCTTCGAGGAGTTCGAGAGCTGCTGGCTGGTGGGCGGCGGCACCCACCCGGGGAGCGGGCTGCCGACTATTTATGAGTCCGCGAGGATTTCCAGCAACAACTTCTGCAAGCAGGTCGGTCTGCCCTACAGTATTCCTTCTTCTCTTTCCAACAAGGAGCGGATTGACACCAGGTGACGATCCTGGCCGATGTCGGGTCCTGGGTCCCAACCGGTTGGGGTACAAAAGCTTATGAATAAAATTGCACCAAAAGGGCCTCACTGTTCTCAGTGAGGCCCTTTTGGCATTTCAGATAAAATCTGATTTTCAAAATTCGATTCCCCTGCGTGCGGGTATACCGCGATCGAACACATGCTTCACTTTTTCCATCCGGGTTACAAGGTCCGCCTTTTCGATGATCTCATCGGGGGCGTTGCGGCCCGTCAGGACCAGTTCCACGCCCTCGGGTTTCACGTCGATCAGATCCAGGACCTCCTGCAGCGGCAGAATTTTTTTTGCCAGAACATTGTTGATTTCATCGAGTACGACCAGGTCAAGAGCTGTCCCGAGAATTTTCTCGCGGGCCAGGGCGAAGGTCTTATCCACGCTTCTTCTGACTTCCTCAGTTTTGGCCTTGCCGTTTAATATGCCGATTTCCGAAGAAATAACTTCAAAATTTTTCGCATTTTGCAAAAAAATCAGCTCTCCCGACCGGTCGCCACTGGATTTGAGAAAGCGGACGAGAAGGACCTTGAAACCCTGTCCCAGGGCGCGAACGATGAGGCCCGTGGCGGCCGTGGTTTTCCCTTTCCCGGGGCCGGTGTAGACTTGGACAATGCCTTTATCCATGAAAACTCCTCAGTCCGTTTCCTTTACACATGAACTTTCTATAAACAATACCCGAAAGTCAGAGGCCTGCCAGATACCCCGTCATCAGGACGGCAATAAAAAGAAGCAGGCTGATCCAGCCCCCGGTTCGAATTAAGCTGCAACAGCGTACAATGGTTTCGGCGTCGATGGCGGACGAGTGGTCTCCCAGCCAGGGTTTATCGACGGTGCCGTGGGGATAGGTAGTCGGGCCGCCAAGACGGACACCCAGGGCTCCGGCAACACAGCTTTCTGCGTGGCCGGCGTTGGGCGAGGCGTGTTTCAGGCGGTCGCGTGTGCCGATCCGCCAACAGGCCTTGGCGTCCATTCCGGTGAAGAAGGCGGCCATGGTCAGGATGGGGATGGCAAGGCGCGCCGGTATGAAATTCAGAATATCGTCAAACCGTGCTGACGCAGTGCCAAAACGCCGGTAGCGTTCGTTACGGTAGCCGACCATGGAATCGAGGGTGTTGGTAACTCGGAAGCTGATGGCGGCAGTGATGCCCCCCGCCACGGGGTCAAGGCCAGTCAAGGCGGTCAGGGCCGCGCCGCCCGAAAACCAGAAGAGGGGCGAAAGAAAGCCGTCGACAAAACCTTCAGCCACGCTTTCGACGGCGGCCCGTGCGACGCCGTCCTCATCGAGGAGGTTGGCATCGCGTGCGACTATTTTCTGGACTTCCTCGCGGGCCAGGGTCAGGTCTTGTTGCCGCAATGATTGGGCTACGGGTTCGACATGGTTGAACATATCGGTCAAGGCGATACTGGAGTAGAGCAGGAAAGCCGCGAAGACCGTTTCGAGTGGCCAGCTTGTTTTGTTAATTCCCGTCAGGAGGAGATAGGTCCCGCCACCGAAAAGCGCCAGCAGGGAGGTGAGCAGCAGGGCTCCGCCCAAAAATCCCGACAGCCGTATTCCCCTGAGAATGGCTTCCGTGGTGCTGATCGCTTTCCCCATGAGGCGCACCGGGTGCAGGGGATAGGCCGGGTCACCGATGGCGGTGTCCAGGAGAACCGCGGTCAGGAGTATCAGCGTGGCGGCCAGCACGTCAGCGCACCTCCTTTCCCAGTTGAAGAAAAACCCGCCGCAGTAACCCATTCTCCTTTTCGCCAAGAATGGCAAAGCGGAACCAGTTGCCCTTAAGGCCGGAGAAATTGCGGGCGTCCCGAAGGTAGAGACCGCGGGTCAGCATGGCCCGCAGCAGGTCGTCGAGATCGGGGGTGGCGGTCCAGCGGGCGAGGATGAAATTGGCCGTGGGGGGGAGGGCCTCCATAATGGGTGACTGGCGGGCAAATTCCGCCATGGCCTGCCGTTCTTTATTAATCAGTGTGCAGGTTTTCTCCTCATATGTTTCGCAGGTCGCAAGTACCTCGGCGCTTCTTTCAGCGGGCAGGCTGACACTCCAGGGCTCCTTGTGTTTGCGGAGCCTGGTGCTGGTCTCGGGATGGCTGATAGCGGCGCCAAGGCGCAAGCCCGCGAGGGCGTAGAATTTGGTCAGGGAATGGAAGACTATGATATTCTTGCGCAATCTTTCCGGATGAAGCAGGGAATAGCGGGAGCTGTTTTCCACAAACTGGATGAAAGCCTCGTCCACCAGAAAAAATTTATCCGGAAAACAGTCCGCCATCTCCAGGATTCCCTCTGCGGAGATGAGCTGCCCTGTCGGGTTGTTGGGATTCCCGATAAAGAGTGCATCGACCTGGGGCAGTATTTTTTTGGCCTTTTTCTTCCACCCTTCGGCACTGTTTTCAAGAGCGGGAAATTCGAGAATCCGGCCGCCATTCAACAGTATCGAGCGGCTGTAGTCGTGAAAGGAAGGGGTCGCAACCGCCGCTGTTTTCAGGTCGAGGGCGCGGGGGGCGAGATAGATCAGCTCCGTGGAGCCGTTGCCCGCCAACACGCTGTCCGGCGCCAGACCGAAGCGCTCTTGATAAAAGCGCAGAACCCCCGCACCGTCTGGGCTGGGGTAAGAATGGATGTCATGGCTCCACCCGTTCCAGGCCTCCGTGACCTCCGGGGGCGGGCCGAGGGGATTGACGTTGACGCTGAAGTCGATGACCGGGCGTGGCTCGATAGCGAGGCGCCGGAAGTCGTAAAGGGGTTGGCCGCCGTGACGGTGGGTGTTGGTTTCAGCCGCCATTGAGTACCTCCTTCAACCCGGTGGCTGCGAGAAGGCGGTCGAGGTCGATGTGGCGGCGGAAATGTCCGGCCAACAGATCGTATTGCCGGTTCTTGAAGGTTTGGGACGTTTCGTTGTTCCCGCAGGGGCGATAGGCCGGGTTGAGGGCGGCCAGAAACGCCTGCCGGAAAGCGGGACTGTCAAACAGGCCGTGGAGATAGACGCCCCATATGTTCCTGTTTCGGCTGCGGACACCGTCGCTTTGGCCATCCTCTTTGCGGATGACGGATGTCCCTGCCCGGCAACGGGTGCGGCCCATGTGGATTTCGTACCCCTCCACCGCTTGACCCAGCGCCTCCCAGGTGCCTTTCACCCGGATCAATTCTTTGTCGTCGTTCAGCGTGGTTTCAACATCCAGCAGGCCGAGTCCTTCGGTCTCACCAACCGGACCTTCGATGCCCAGAGGATCGCGAATGATACGGCCGAGAATCTGGTAGCCGCCGCAGATGCCGCCGATGTGGCCGCCGGCCTGCGCAAAAGCCATGAGCCGCTCATCCCAACCGCTTTGCAAAAGCCACTCACGGTCGGCGCGGACGTTCTTTGAACCGGGCAGGATGACCAGGTCATAGCATTCCAGCGAACGGGGACGGGTCAGATAGTGGAGATCGACGCCGGTGTCGCGTTGCAGCGGAGAAAAGTCGGTGAAGTTGGAAATGCGCGGGAAGCGGATGACGGCAATGGCGGTTTTGTCTGCTTGGGGAAGCGCTGGGGGATCGGTCATAGCATCGAGGACCTGGCTGTCCTCGGGGTCGATGTCGATATGATCGTAGTGCGGGATGACGCCGAAAACCGGGCGTTGTCCCTCCTTTTCAAGGTATTCGAGGCCGTCGTCGAAAAGGCTGATATCGCCGCGAAAACGGTTGATCAGAAAACCGACCACGCTTTGGCGGTCTTTTTCCGAAACCACCTGCAGGGTGCCGAGAAGTTGGGCGAAAACACCTCCCCGGCTGATGTCGGCGGTCAGGATGACCGGCGCGTCGGCGGCATGGGCCATGCGGAAATTGACGATGTCGCGATGAGCAAGGTTGACTTCGCCGCATGAACCGGCCCCTTCGAGAATGACAAGCTGATAATTGCTGCGCAGCCGCTCGAGGCTTTTCTGGGCTTCGCTGAAAAGAAAATCGGTCTGTTGGTAATAGTCCCTGGCTTTAAAGATGCTGACCGGTCGACCGTGAAGGATAACCTGGGAAGTCGTGTCGCCGCTTGGCTTGAGCAGCACGGGATTCATGTCGACGCTCGGCTCGATTCGGGCCGCTTCGGCCTGGGCAATCTGTGCCCGCCCCATTTCCAGACCTTCCCGGGTGACATAGGAGTTGTTGGACATATTCTGGGCCTTGAAGGGCGCGACCTGTATCCCCATATCCGAGAATATCCGGCACAGCGCGGCTACGGCCACGCTTTTGCCGACGTCCGAAGCGGTTCCAAGAATGGCGAGACAGGGTGCTCTGGACATTTTCTCCTCAAAAAAATTAAGTCAAAGGCTTTCAATTCCAAAGCCTGGCTGAGTTTGTTGTAACGTTAAAACTACCTGCAATTTTCCCAATTTCAGTTTTCCGGGGTTGCGCCCCCGGCGACGCCTTCTTTCTTTTTACGCCAAAAAGAAAGAAGCAAAGAAAAGGGCGCCCCGCGATTCGCCCTGCGGGTTTCCTGCGCTCCAGAAACGTTTTGAGGACGGCCAGAATTCGCACACACCGCTCAACTGTCCGTCTTTTCTCAAAACGTTTCCTCCACTCCGGCTTCATCGCAAGGGGAAAACCAGAAGAAGTTCACTTCGCGGTTTAAAAAACAAGGAAACAACCTAAAAACAGAATCAGGGTTTCCGTCACTTCAATGGATGCGCCGAGGACATCGCCGGTAACGCCGCCAAGGCGCTTTCGGGTGTAACCGCCCCACCACAGGGCGAATATCCCAGCAGGAATCCAGACCAGGAGGTGGAGCGGTCCGCTGCCAAGCCGGATCAATACACAGGCCAGGATAAAGGCTGCGCCCAGATGTTTGCCCTGGCTGCCGCGAACGAACTCCGCGCCGGTCCCGTTCTCTCGGGCATAGGGGAGCGCAATCGCCAAAGCAACGGGCACAGTGCGGGAGACGATCCAGGCGGTGGGCAACCACATCAGTCCGTTAACGGATATCAGGCGTGCCAGGCAGACCCATTTGCCCAACAGAAGCAGGGCGACGGCAGCGACACCGAAGACGCCAATGTGGGAATCCTTCATGATCGCCAGACGTTTTTCCCTGCTGTAACCGCCCCCAAGGCCGTCGGCACAGTCGGCAAGTCCGTCAAGGTGAAATCCCCGGGTGAGGAGAACGCTGGCCAGAAGAATGATAAAGGCGTTGCCCTGCGGCCAGATGCCCGGCAATTGTTCGAGGCCCCATCCTATTGCCAACAGCAGCCAGCCCAGCAGTGCTCCGACCAGCGGAAACCAGGGCAGGGAATCGGCCATATTTTTGGCCTCCGAGCCCGGTGCCGGTAGAATGGAGAGGGTTCTGATGGCGGTTGTCAAACCCCTCATGCAGTTCATTCCTTTCCGGCGACGCCGGCCGAATCGAAGGTTGCCATTTCGTTATAAATTTTGACGCCCGCCTCGATGATCTGCATGGCAAG
>Ga0068712_1001144_pt1 | contig 40826 bp, 32 predicted proteins | sample MTBAKSrepl1MetaG_FD_62987 | JGI IMG/M metagenome (GOLD analysis project Ga0068712, IMG submission 62987) | Enrichment culture microbial communities from Arthur Kill intertidal strait, New Jersey, USA, that are MTBE-degrading - MTBE-AKS1... | ecosystem: Environmental > Aquatic > Marine >... | reverse complement strand
GAGTCCGAACTGCCTCGCAATGAAAACCACGGCGGCCAAATGGTTTTTAGGAGGCGCCACCTCGCTGGGAGGTTTCACGCCTGGATTCCCGCTTCCGCGGGAATGACGAAATGGGCTTGGGTGGCGGTGAAAAACAGGTTGCCGTCGAATCGGGGCATTTGGCAAGGGAAACAACTGAATCCTTAAATTGACCCACTACCGGGATTCAGCCGCGCCCGGATTTCGGCACTAGGCGCCTGGATTCCCGCCTGCGTGGGAATGACGTTTCGAATCGCGAGGTAGGTAAACACGTCACCCTGGAGGAATGCTTTAATCCAGGGTCCAAGCGCGGCAGGGAAGGCCCGGCGCGACTTGCTGTAGGGGTCGTTCGCGAATGACCCCTACCAAAGCCGCATGTGTTGGGACATTTTCTAAATCACGCGGCTGAACACTGTTTCGTCTGGATTCCGGCTCTAATCACGCCGGAATGACGACCATGGAGCCAAGTACCTAAAAAACAGCGCGGGCCGAGGCGAACGTTGTTCGCCTCGGCCCGCGCGGCTTCAGTTTTTTGGAGGGGGTTTGGGGGGAACCTTTTTTCAAAAAGGGCTCCCCTGACCCCTCCCGCTAAACGCCTTTGGGATCGCCCCCCAGGACCTCGGCCATCCAATCCGCCATGTAATCCACGCCCAGGGTTCGGTTGTCGAGCTGGCAGTGCTCCACCCCGCCTTCGGTCGGGGTGAAAATCTTCAACTCCTTTTTTGGGCTGCTCACCGCGGCCTCGACGGTCCACCGGGCATGGTCAAGCGGGACCTGCCGGTCGTTTTGGCCGTGGATGACCAAGAGGGGGCAGGTGATCTTGTCGGCCACCCCTTCCAGGGTCATCTCCTGGAATACCCTTTCCGCGTCACTTGCAGATTGGATGTCGAAGACCCAGATAAAATGCTCCTGGGAACCGGGCGCGGACGTGGACTCGCCATGCCCCCTGCCCATGATCTCCAGGTCTTGATCGCGGGCCACTCTTTCCCGCAAATCCTTGAGGCTCCAAAAAGCGCCCAGCACGGCGCAGCACTTGAAGCGTTTTTCGAAGGCCGCGGCCCGGGGGGCGTAATAGCCGCCCATGCTGAGGGCGGCCATGCCGATACGCTGGGGATCGACGTCCTCCCGCGTCTCCAAATAGTCCACGCAGGCCGAGGCCGAGACCTCGGTGTCGATGTGGCCGTGCATGTCCCGCAGCCGAAGGGCTTCGCCGGACCCGGGATGGTCCACGATCAGCAGGCTGAGGCCCCTCTTGCGGAACGTCTCGGCCTCGGAAAGATAGATGAACTCCTTGATCGAATCCAGGCCGTTGTAGTGCACCACGCAGGGCGCTTTTCCCGAGCCGGGCGCCTTGCTGAAAAGCGCGGGCATGGATTGGCCTTGAAACGGAACCTCCACGAATTCGACCGGTTCTTTCAGGAACAAAACACCCTTTTTAAAAATGTCGAGACCCTTTTGGTAGGTCTCGATTCTTTTTTGCTCACGGTGGGAGATCATCCGTTCGGCGGTGAGAAAGTAAACGCCGGCCCGGACGTACTTGCGCCCGGCGCTGAGCAGCCGGCCGGCCGCCTCGTCCTCCGAGGCCAGACGCTCGATCCGCTGGGCCATCTTTTTCCAGCCCTCGAACCAGGCCTCCTGGGCGGCGACGTCCATGCGCCTGGAGGCTTCCATAAGCGGCCTCATGATCTCGTCCATCTCCGACATCTGGCCGCCCATGCCCAGCGCGGCCATGACCTGCATGTTCCACGTGTAATTTCCAGGAAAGTATTCGAACATCCCTTAAGCCTCCGAAGTTGGCGGACAAGACGCGTTTCCGGCCATGTCCATGGAAACCGCCCCCTATAACGTCCGATTCATGGTTCTTAGCAATCTGTGCTTGGCAGAAATGTAGTGCTCCCGGATCAGGTTCTCGACTTTTACGGCGTCCTTTTCCTTGATGGCCTCAAGAATCTCGTCATGCTCGCGGATGGTGGCCTGAATCTGCTCCTGATTGTAGAAGCTCTGGAGGGAGCTGCGGCTGATGTGGCCGTAGAGCATGTCCAAAAGGCCGATCAGCTTGTCGTTTCCGCTGAGGCCGGTCAAGAAGCGGTGGAGCCGGTTGTTGTATTCGAACACCCGGAAATAATCTTCCCGATGGTCCTTGATGTCCTCGATGATGGTTTCGATCCGCCCGATGTCTTGCTCGGTCATGGTCTGAAGCGCGATGCGGACGGCCAGGCCTTCAAGGACGCCCACGATATCGTTGTTCTGGGCGATGTCTTTTTGGGTCAGTTCCTTGACCACGGCGCCCTTGTATTTGATCAGGTCGATGTACCCTTCCTGGGCCAGGTGCCTCAGGGCTTCCCGCACGCGGCTGCGCCCCACGTTGAATTGTTGGCACAGCTCGTTTTCCACCAGCCTCCCACCCGGCGGAAACTTTTCCCGAATAATGGCATCTTTAATGAATTCAATCAGTTCTGCGACTGTCACGGCGGTTGCTCCGGCGGTTGGGTTTCATGAGGAGATAAAGGATTTCGCCTGTTTTGTCAAGCATATTCAGAAAATAATTGACAATCATCTATATATTGTACACAATATTATCCAGTTTAGCGCCAATCAAAGCAACCCAGGCCCCGTCCGAAAAGCCGGGCGGAGGGGTGAGTATTTTGGCCTGATGAAATAAAAGGAACAAAAATGAAACTGGAGCACAAGGCCGCCATTGTCACCGGCGCGGGCTCGGGCATCGGAGAGGCCATCGCCCTGGCCTTGGCCAAGGAAGGCGCCCGGGTCGCCCTGGCCGGCAGAGGGCCGGACCGGCTTGAACAAGTAGCTGAAACCATAAAACAAACCGGCGGACAGGCCATGGCCGTGCCAACGGACGTTTCCCAGATTTCGGACATCGACAACCTGGTGACCCGGACCGTGGCCGCCTACGGCCGGCTCGACATCCTGGTCAACAGCGCGGGCATCCTGATTTCCGCGGATCTGGCCGGTCACACCGAAAAAATCTGGGACGACACCCTGGCCGTCAATCTCAGAGGCGGCTTTTTCCTGATCCAGCGGGCCGTTCCCGAGATGGAAAAACAGGGCAAGGGCAAGATCGTCAACATCGCCTCCATAGCCGGCTGCGCGGTAGGTTCGGCCGGCCGGGCGGCCTACAACGCCTCCAAGGCCGGGGTCATGGGCATGACCCGCGCCCTGGCCCTGGAACTGGCCCCGAAGAAAATCAACATCAACGCCCTCTGCCCCGGCGACGTGGAAACCCCGATCAATGAACATCTCAGGCAAGACCCCGAGTATCTGAGAAAACGCGTGGAAAACATCCCCTGGGGGCGTCTGGGCCAACCCTCGGACATTGCTCCGGCAGCGGTCTATCTGGCCTCGGACGATTCCGACTTCGTCCACGGCGCCATCCTGATCCTTGACGGGGGTTTTACCGTTCACTGACAATTTTCATAAAGGCCGGGCAGTTACAATAACGATGGGGGGAGAATGACCATGGCTTTCAAGCAAAGGCTGGGGCTGGGAGTTCTAGCGCTGGTCGCCTTAACGATTCTTCTGGCGCCAATCCACGCCGCGGCGGCGACCCAAGGAAACGGGGCGGAGTCCAAAACGTCCTGGGTCTGGACCAAGGAATACCCCAAACCCGAGTGGTGGCGGTGGGACAAGGCCTATTGGCCGACCCAGCCTGTGCGCGGCGGGATTTTTCGTGAAGCCCGACGCAAATCCATCGGCTACATGAACCCCAACCATTGGCCGTGCAACGACTACGTCTCCATCGGGTACATGTACGAATTTCTGGTGGCCAGCGGGGGAGAGCTACGGCCCCGGGTGCCGTGGCTGGCCGAATCCTGGGAGTATCTCGACCCGCTGACCGTGATCATGCGGCTGAAAAAGGGCATCCAGTTCCACGACGGCTCGGATTTCAACGCCGAATCCCTCAAATACCACTTCGACTGGCTCCTCGACAAAAAAAACGGGGCTTTTTCGCGGGGATGGCTCAGGCCGATGCGGTCGATCGAAGTGGTGGACGCCTACACGGTCCGCTGGCGTTTCAAAAAGCCGTGGGCGGCGTTCATCCCCATGATGGCCTATGTGCCGGGGTACGTCATGTCGGCCAAGGCCTTGAAGGGCGCGGTGGCGATCAAGGACGCCTCGACGTTGTCCTATAAGGCCAAAAGCGCCAGAAGAAAGGCGGGCGAGGCGCAAGAAGCGGCCCGGGAAGCCCAGACCAAGGGGGACGAAAAGGCCAAGAAATTGGCGGAGGAAGCGGAAAAGGCCTTGAACGCGGCGATTCAAATCGAGGAACAGGCCCGAGTCGCCGCAGCCAACGCCCAGGGAGCTCACACCCTGGACACCCACCCGGTCGGCTCGGGAAGATATATTTTCGAAGAGAACAGCGAAGGCAACTACTTGAAACTCAAGCGGAATCCCAACTGGTGGTTCGGCCGGTCCGTGGGGCAACCCGACATGCCCTATTTTGACGGCGTCAAAGCCATCGTGATTCCCGACCCAGCCGTGCAACTGGCCAATCTGAGGGCCGGCAGGCTCGACCGGGTCAAACTGGACAAGTTCCAGTATTCCATGGTTAAGGACGATCCCCGTTTCAACGTCTATGTCTTTCCTCAGCCGGACACGGCCGCCTACCTGTTCAACAGCGCCAAGGGGCCGTGCCAAGACATCCGGGTGCGCAAGGCCATCTCCCACGCCATTGACCGCAAGGCCCTGATCAACGGACTGCGGTTCGGTCTGGCCCGCCTGGCCAGCGGCGTCTATCCCGAGGAGCATTGGTGTCATAACCCCGCGCTGAAGCCGGTCGCCTATGACCCCGAACTGTCCAAAAAATACCTGGCCGAAGCCGGGTACCCCAATGGATTGACCCTGACCTGCGTGTCGCAAAACATCGTGGAGTTTCAAAGCCGTACTGAAGCGATCAAGGCCATGCTGGCCAAGGTGGGCGTCAACCTCAAATTCGTCTCCCTGGACCCGGTGGCGGTCACGGATATGTTGACCAAGCTCGAATTCGATCTGATGGCCTGGGACTTCACCTACATCGACGACCCGGACACCGTGGCCACGACCGCCTTCCATCCCAGTCTGAACGCGGGCAGAAACAAGAACGAAAAAGCGATCGCCTTGGTCGAAGCGGGCCGGGAGGAGATCGATTTCAAAAAAAGGGCCGCCATCTACCAGGAGCTGGAAAAGCTGGTGTACGACGAGGTCATGGACATCTGGCTGTGGTGGGAGGTGGTGCACTGGGCGTATCGCGAGCGTGTTCAGGGCTGGAACAACGACATGTGGAAAAAGGGCGAGGTGAGCTACAAGAATTCCCATCCCCTGTGGTTCAGGGACGGAAAGCGCTGATCGCGCCGCGCACCGCGTGCGACATCAGCCGGGTGCCATGGCCGCTTGTCGGCCATGTTCTGCACTTTCTATAGCCGCCAGCCGCGCAGGCGGGAATCCAGTCTTTTTCGTCATATCGCCTTAAGACGCCTGGATTCCCGCCTTCGCGGGAATGACGGGCGGACATCGTATTTATCTGTGTCAATCGTATGTATTTGATTGCAGCTTGGTATCAGACAGTACCGAGATTGCTGCATCGCCACGCCAAGGCGTGATGGCCGCCCGTAAATTTCCTGGCGAACCTCCTGGGATCAACCTATTAAGTGGAATGAGAAACGCATTCAGACCTGGATTCTGGCTTTCGCCAGAATGACGACGCAAGGGTCCTGAATATTTTCTCGTTACAGAGCTTTGCACTGAGACGGGAGTGAATAGCCCCCAAAGCTCTTGCCCTTGAACTTTTACCCCTTGCCGATGATCTGGCGGGGGCGGGAGCCGTCGGCCGGGCCGACGATGCCGTCGCGTTCCATGATCTCGATCATGCGGGCGGCGCGGTTGTAGCCCACGCGCAGGTGCCTTTGAAGGGAAGAAATGGAGGCGCGGCCGGTGCGGGTGACCAGTTCGACCGCCTCCTCGTATTTTTCGTCGTATTCGTCGTCGCCGGGCGGCAGATCGTCGTCCAGGTTGAAGACGTCCAGGTCCTCGCGGTAGTCCGGGGCCTGCTGGACCTTGATGAAATGGGTCACGCGCTTGACTTCGTCTTCCAGCACCAGGGCCCCGTGGAGCCGCCTCAGCCGGCCCGAACCCGGCGCCAGGAAGAGCATGTCGCCCCGGCCGAGCAACTGGTCCGCGCCGATCTGGTCCAGGATGGTGCGCGAGTCCACCTTGGAAAAGACCTGGTACGACACCCGGGTGGGCATGTTGGCCTTGATGAGGCCGGTCAGCACGTCCACGGACGGCCGCTGGGTGGCCAGGATGAGGTGGATGCCGGCGGCCCGAGCCATCTGGGCCAGGCGGATGATCGAGGACTCGACCTCCCGGGCCGAGACCATCATCAGATCGGCCAGTTCGTCGATGATGATGACCAAATAGGGCAGGGGCCTGGGCGGCTCGGGCGGGGCCTCGGGTTCCTCGCCCTCGGCGTCGCCTTCGGCCTCGGCCTGGGGCGGTTCGGGCTTCTTGGGCGGCGGGGACTGGGCCAGTTCCTGCTGGATTTTGCGGTTGTAGGTCTCGATGTTGCGCGCGCCCTTTTCGGCCAGCAGCCGGTAGCGCTCCTCCATCTCGGCCACGGCCCACTTGAGGGCCTGGTTGGCCTGCTTGGGATCGGTGATGACCGGGTAGATCAGATGGGGCAGGTCGTTGTAGGGCGAAAGCTCGATGCGCTTGGGATCGATCATCAAAAAGCGCACCTCGTCCGGCCGGGCCTTGAACAGGATGGACAGGATCATGGCGTTCAGCCCGACCGACTTGCCCGTGCCCGTGGCTCCGGCGATGAGCAGGTGGGGCATTTTACGGAGGTCGGCCACCTCGGGCTGGCCCAGGATGTCCACGCCCATGACCAGGGTCAGCATCGAACGGGAAGCCTCGAAGGCCTTGGAATTGATGAGTTCCCGGAGGAAGACGGTCTCCCGGATGGGGTTGGGCATCTCGATGCCGATGACGCCCTTGCCCGGCAGCGGAGCCACGATGCGGATCGAGGCCGCCCGCATGCTCATGGCCAGATCGTCGGCCAAGTTGGCCACCTGGCTGATCTTGACCCCAGGCGCGGGCGCGTATTCGAACATGGTGATGATCGGCCCGGAGGTCACGGCCACCACCTGGCCCTCGATGTGGAAGTCGGTCAGTTTCTTTTCCAGGAGGCGCGAGCTGGCCACGAGGTTGTCCTCGGACATGCCCCCAGCCTCCTTGACCGGCTCGTCCAACAAATCAATCGGCGGCAGGGTGTACGGCCCGCCCGGCATCATCCAGTCGAAGACCTCCTGCCGAGGCGGCGGCGGTCCGGGCTTGGCCTTGACCGGACGCTCCTTGATCTCCGGCGGAGCCACCTCCTCCCGCTGAACCAGCATCTCCTTGAGCCGCCGGCTGCGTTCGGCCTTTTCCCGCCTTCTTTCCAAAGCGGCCCGAACCGAAGCGGCTCCGCGACCCAAGACCCCGGCCCCGACCTGGGCCGACTCGATCAGCGACATGCCGGTCACGAGCAGCAGCCCGATCAGAAATCCGACCACAATCGAGAGCGACGACCCCACCCGGCCCAGAAAACGAAACAGCGCCCCGGCCAGCAGGTCCCCGCACAGCCCACCCCGAAGGACCGTCACCCCGCCCTCGACCCCGGGCTGCGCCTCCAATCGAGACAACCCGGCGGCCGAAAAGATCAAGACCACCACCAAACCGGCCGCCATCAGACCGGGCCAGGCGAACGGCCGTCCCCGGAAAAACCGCCACGAGACCAAAAACAGGGCCAGGATGAACCAAATCGAGGCCTGGCCGAAAAGGTCCATGAGCACCGAGGACAGGTAGGCCCCCACCAACCCGATGTAATTGGACACCGGCGGCACCGGATGTTTGGTCGAGTACGTGCTGAAGGACGGATCGGTGGGACTGTAGGAGACAACGGCCAATAAGACGATGACCGCCAAGAACAGACAAAGGACGCCCGGGACCTCCCGGGTGATGTAGGAATGCGGCTCCTTGACGGATTCAGACATGGCCGAACCTGCCCCCGGATCGGATTAACCCCTCCCAAGGCTTTTTTTATCCATAACGGAAACCCGGTGAAATGTCAATGAATCGGCGGGAATGGGTGGGGGAACCCTTTTTGGTAAAAAGGGTTCCCCCACACCCCCTCCCAAAAACTTCACTAGGTGCGGACCGCAGGACGCTGCGCGCCCTTCGGCCCGCACCGTTTTTGGGGCGGTCATGACGCGAACCATCATTGACACAAGGTGCAGCGGGCGAGTTTGAAACCCGCCCCTACCGGCGCCTTGGCAGGTCTCACGCATGGCCGACAAGCGGCCATGGCACCCACTTTCTCTGAACACCCATGAACTCTGCGTCGTCATTCTGGCGAAGGCCAGAATCCAGGTCTGAATGCGTTTCTCATTCCGCTTAAAAGGTCGATCCCACAGGAGGTTCGCCGGGAAATATGGCCATGGCCCCCCGATCGTGGGCCGGCACAGGGGCCGGCCCCTACCCGCCGCTGGCGCGCCCGGATCCTGGCTTTCGCCGGGGTGAGGGGCTTTCGCCGGGGTGACGCATTCACTTTCCCCAAGACTCAAAACGTCATTCCCGCGCAGGCGGGAATCCAGGACGTGAAAGACGCAATACCGTGCTGGGCTTGTCCCTTCCGTGAAAACAACGCAAAAATCATATCCAAATCCGCGCCGGCTGAATTGGGTAAAGCCCAATTCAGGGCGGGCCCGTTAAAATTTTTGAGAGGGGGCGTGAGGGAACCCTTTCTGACTTGCGAGACCGAGGCCAAACACAGGAGGACGAGGATCGAAACCGCGGGAATAGTATGCCTATTTCGAGGACTTCGCGCCGAAGTCCGACTAAGAGTTCGGCCGGAAGCCGAAGTTTGGTCCGGTCTCGAAAAAGGGTCCCCTCACTTGCCTTTAGCCCCTGAACCGGCTATTGTTCTTTAAAGGAGCGGGGGAGAGGGTCCGCGTATGTTTAACAACCTGGTTTACTTCCTGGTGGTGCTCCTGGTTTACAGCACCTACCAGCCCTCCAAGGAGCATCTCCTGCCGGTCTCGACCGGCCTCCTGCTCAACGCCCTGCTCCTGGCCGGCTACTTTCTTCTGGTCAGCGTGTCCTTCCAGCGGCTTTCGCGCGGGCGGGCGTCCTCGCTCAGGTTCCACCGCCTGCTCATGCAGCATTCCATCACGGCCATCGTCTTTTTCTCGGCCGGCGTCTTTTTCTTCGGGTTCAAGGACGCGGTGTCGGCCGCGCCGGGGGTGGGCCGGTCTTTGGCCCTGAGCGGTTTCATGGGCTTGGCCTATTTTCTGGCCTACCTGTGCATCCTGTGGGGCCAAGCCTTTCCCTTGTACGCCCGGCTGTACCGCAGCCGCATGACCCGTTCCCGGTACGTCGTCTCCCAGATCCGGTTCAACCTGCCCATTGTCCTGCCCTGGCTGCTGATCACGGCCGGGGTGGACGCGGCCGCGGCCCTGCCCTGGGTGGGGGTCAAGGAATGGATTCTGTCCGAGACGGGCCAGACGGTCTTTTTCCTCATGTTCATGGGCTTCCTGGCCCTGATCTTTCCGGTGCTGGTCCGGTATATGTGGGGGCTGACCCCGCTGCCGGCCGGCCCCTGGCGGGACACGATCGAGTCCTTTGCCGAGCGAAGCGGGTTTCGGTTCGCCGAGGTGATGCTCTGGCCGCTGGCCGAGGGCGAGGCGCTCACGGCCGGGGTCATGGGCATTTTTCGGCCGGTACGGTATCTGCTCATCACGCCGGCGCTGCTCACGGTGCTGGACCGGGAGGAGCTGGAGGCCGTGCTGGGGCACGAGCTGGGCCATGTGAAGCGGCATCATCTCCTGTTTTACGTGCTCTTTTTCATCGGCTACATGGTCCTGGCCTACGGTCTGTTCGACCTCAGCTTTTACCTGCTGCTGCTGTCTGACCGGGCCGTGGACCTGTTGGTGGCCGACCAGGGCCGGCAGGGCACGGCCGTGACCTTGCTGACCACCCTGCCCCTGGCCGTGGTCATGATCGTCTATTTCCGGTTCGTCTTCGGGGCGATCATGCGCAATTTCGAGCGGCAGGCCGATCTGTACGCCTACCGGCTGACGGGTTCGAGCCGGGGGCTGATCGGTTCGCTGGAGAAGATCGCCTATTTGTCCGGGCAAAGCCGCAATCTGCCGAGCTGGCACCATTACTCGGTGGCCCAGCGGGTGGACTTTCTCAAGGCCTGCGACCAAAACCCAGGGCTGCCCAAGGCCCACGACCGCAAGGTGCGGCGCATGATGGCCGCCCTGGTCCTGGGACTGGCCCTGGTCGGCCTGCTCGGCTTCCAGGTGCGCGAAAAAGGGCTGGGCGAGGGCTTGAACCGCAGCCTGACCCTCCGGGTTCTCAAGGGCCAGGCCCGCCGCCGGCCGGACAATCCTCGAGTCTGGGTCCTTCTGGGCGACGTCTATCTCCGGCAGAACCTGAACGACCAGGCGGCCGAGGCCTATGAAAGGGCCTTGGCCCTGGCCCCGGGAGACCCCCTGGCCAACAACAACCTGGCCTGGCTTTTGGCCACCAAGAAAGACGCCACCGCCGAGGAAAAGGAACGGGCCCTCTTCCACGCCCGCATGGCCGCCGGCCGGAGCGCCCAGCCCTTCATCCTGGATACCCTGGCCGAGGCCTACTTTGTCAACGGCCGGCCGGACGTGGCCTTGCGCGTCATCAACCAGGCCATCAAGCTGCTCACCCCCAAGGACGACCGGGCCTACTTCGAAACACAGCGGGCCCGTTTCGAGGCCGCCGCGAAAAAACACGAAAACGAGAAAAAAGGAGGCCGCGACCTATGAACCTCGCGGTCTTTGACCTGGACGGCACCCTGATGCACACCAGCCGGGTGGATGGGGACTGTTTTCTTCAGGCTCTTGAAATCGAATTCGGCCTGACCGAGTCCGATTTCGAGACCGACCTGGCCGCCTACACCCACATCACCGACTCGGGCATCCTGCACGAGGTCTTTGAAACCGTCCGCCGGCGTCCGCCCACGATCGAGGAACGGACCCGGTTCGTGGCCCGGTTCGTCCGCCTGCTGGAAACGGCCTTCCAGGCCGACCCCGAGCGTTTCCGGGAGGTGCCCGGCGCTTTCGAGGTTCTGGCCACCTTGGACCAGGACCCGGATTGGGCCTTTGGCCTGGCCACGGGCGGCTGGCGGGCCTCGGCCGACTTCAAGCTCCGCACCGCCGGACTGCTCCTGGGCGGCACCCCGTTCGCTTCGGCCGACGACGCGCTCTCCCGGGAGGAGATCGTGCGAACCTGCATCCGCCAAGCCCGGGAGCGGTGCGAGGTCGAACGCTTCGCCAGGATCGTCAGCATCGGGGACGGGGCCTGGGACGTGCGCACGGCCCGGACCTTGGGCCTGCCCTTTATCGGCGTGGGCGAGGCCTCCCGGCTTACGGCCCACGGCGCCGGTCACGTGGTGCCCGATTTCTGCGACCCGGACGTTTTCTTGAGGCTGCTGCTGAGCATCGAGACGGATGGGCGACCGTAGGGGCGACCGGCCGATAGCCCCTACCCGGACAGGGTATCCATAACCTAATGAAAACTCGCGCCACGAATAAATCTCGAAAAAAACCCCGCCTCTGGCCCGAGGTCGAGGTGCGCCATTCGGCCGAGGCCACCGAGGCCCTGACCCATTTCCTGTTCGAATGCGGGGCCGGGGCCGTGATCGAGGAAGACGACGGAAACGAAAAAATCGTCCGGGCCGGGTTCGATCCCGCCTCGGACCCGGCCGACCTTCAAGGCCGCCTGGAGGCCTTCCTGTTGCGGCTGGCCATGCTCTTCGACCTGCCCTTTTGCCCCGTGGCCACCTGGCGACAGACCCCGGCCGGGGACTGGGCCGAATCCTGGAAAAAAGGCCTGGCCCCGGTCGAAATCGGCCGGCGGCTGGTGATCCGGCCGAGCTGGTGCGAATACGCGGCCGGGTCCGGCCAGACGGTTTTGACCTTGGACCCGGGACTGGCCTTTGGCACCGGCCACCACGAGACCACCTTTCTCTGCCTGGAGGCCATCGAGGCCTTTTTCGACAAACCTGGCCGGGCCTCGGCCCGGGTCCTGGACGTGGGCGCCGGCTCGGGCATCCTGGCCCTGGCCGCGGCGGCTTTGGGAGAGGGCCCGGTGTTGGCCGTGGACAACGACCCCGAGGTGCTGCCCGTAGCCGCCGAAAACCTGCGCCTCAACAACCTGGCCCACCGCGTGGTCCTGGTCGCCTCCGGCCCCGAGTCGGTTCAGGGCGACTTCGATCTGGTGCTGGCCAACCTCCACCAGACGGTCCTGCTCCACCTGGCCCCGGTCCTGGCCGCTCGAACCGCGCCGGGCGGCCGACTGGTCCTCTCCGGTCTGCTCCTTCCCCAAGTGGAAGAAGTGGCCCGAATCTACGACCAGGCCGGGATGGTCGAGGTGGCCCGCAAGATCAAGGGGGAATGGGCGGCCCTGACCTTCACCCCGGCCGAGGCGCCATGAGACGGTTCCTGATCGACCCCGACGAGGCCACGGCCGGCCGGGCGCGCCTGACCGGAGACCAGGCCCGCCACGCCGCGAGCGTGCTCCGGCTGAACACGGGGGACGAGGTCGTGGTCCTGGACGGCCGCGGCCGGGAATGGCTGGCCCGTTTGACCAGGGTCGCGCCGGGCCGCGTGGACCTGGACCTTGCGGCCGAACGCGCCCCGCTGCCCGAATCCCCCCTGGACCTTACCTTGGGCCTGGTCGTGCTCCGGCCGGAAAAAATGGACCTGGTCGTTCAAAAAAGCACCGAACTGGGCCTTGGGCGCCTGGTCCCGCTTCGGTCCGCCCACGGCGCGGTCCGGCTGACCGACAAGCAGGCCGACCAAAAAGTCGCCCGCTGGCGAAAAATCAGCCTGGAAGCCCTCAAACAGTGCGGCCGTTCGCGCCCGGTCGAGATCGAACCCGTGACCGGCCTGGCCGCGTTCACGACCGCTTCCGAAAAAGCCGAACTAAAGCTTCTTCTGGACCCGAACGCCGCCCCGGGAACGAACCTCAAACCCTGCCCGCGGCGGGCCGGAGCCCGGTCGGCGGTGCGGGCCTTGGTCGGGCCCGAGGGCGGATTTTCGGCCGAGGAAACCGAGGCGGCGCGGGCCGCCGGGTTCGAGGCCTTCAGCCTGGGACCTCGGGTTCTTCGGGCCGAAACCGCGGCCTTGGCCCTGCTGGCCGTGTTGGGGTTCCTGGCCGGGGATTTGAGCGGTTTTTATTGATTTTTTTAAGCGCGGCGGTTAGAGTTGGACCATACAATTTCATCCACGAACCCGAAGCCATCGAGGAGGGCGTTATGAAGTGCCCGAAATGCGGCTACAACAGCTTCGACTATAACGAATCCTGCCCCCACTGCAACCGGGACCTGTCCGGACTGCGGCGGGAGTTGAACCTGCTGGACGCGGTGCCGCAGTCCCCGCCGTTTCTGGCCGCCTTGATCGGAGGAGCCGAGGCCGAAGAGGGCGGGGAGTTCACCTTCGAGGGTGAAGAGACCGAGATGATGGAGGCGACCGAGACGTCCCTGGAAGCCGAAGCCACCATGGAAACCGAGGCCGCGCCCGAGGAAACGGCGGAAGGAATTTCCTTTGTAATGCCCCCCGAGGAGGTTGAACAGCCGGCCATCGAGGAAGAACCGGCCGCGGCCTTCGAGGAGACCACCCTGGACCTGGGCGAAGAGGAAGAACCCGGACCGGCCCTGGGCCTGGAGACCGAAGAAGCCGACCTGGACTTGGGCCTGGACGAGGAAGAGCTCGAAGTGGGCATGACCCTGGAAACCGAGGAGTCCGCCCTGGAGCTGCCCGTGGAAGAGGAAGAGCCGGCCATGGTCCTCGAAGAGGAACCCACGCCCGACCTGGGTGAGGCGGAAACCGTGATCATGGAGGAATCGCCGTTCCAGGAGGCCCCCATGGACCTGAGCGAGGAGCCGGAGGACCTTTCCGCGGACGTGGCCCGGGTCGAGGCCGAAGTCGGGGAGGAGGAAAAGGTTTTGGACCTGAGCGACCTCGATGTTGGGGAGGCCGAAGTGAAGGAGGAGCCGGCCCCGGTCGAGACCGGGAAGCGCGGCGAGCAGACCGTGATCATGGAGGCCGAGACCCCGCCCCCGCCGGAATCGAATGAGGAACTCAAGGTCATCCCGCTGTCCGAAACCATGGAGGAGGAACTGGACCTGTCCGACCTCCAGCTCGGGCCGGACAGCGACGAGGAAAGCCTGGACCTGGGCGAGATCGAAAAGCTGGACCTGTCCGGTTTGGAAGAGGAATCCGAGATTGCCGGGTTCCAGGAAGAGGAGCTGGACCTGAGTGACGTGATCGAGGGACCGGCCGAAGGGCTTGGCCCGGAGGACGTGGAACTCTCCGAGGAAAAGACCGTCATCCTGGATGAGACCCCGCCCAAGACCAAGACCCCGTCGTCCCCGGATTCCGAGGAGCCCGAGGAGATCGAGCTGGACCTCTCGGACCTCAAGATTGACGACTAGTATCGTGTCCCCCCAAGTTCCTTATAAAAAGAAAACCCCCCGCTTTGTCGTTGCGAGGAGTCACGCTGTAGTCCGCTGAAAGCGGACGACGCGGCGATTTCGTTCGTTTTCAGATAGTTACAAGATTGCCTCGCTTCGCTCTTGGCGACGGGAAGTGGCTGATTTAATGCTAGGATCTTCCGGGATGCGACGATTAGGCGCGGTTCCGAAACCTCAACCCTCAACCCAAAGGAGCGGCGATATGAAGTCAGGCGCGCGAAACCGAATTTTATTTTTGGCCGCGGCCGCGTTTCTGCTGACCGTTTTCTTGGCCCCGGCGGTTCTGGCCGAGCAGAAAGGCAGCGTGGTTTACGCCACCAGCTATCCCATCTTCTACACCAAGGGCGGCGACCCGGCCACCCACATGGCCGGCCAAGGTCCCTTCCTGGCCACCACGGTCTTCGAAGGACTCATCGACTGCGGCGTGGACCTGTCCGACCAACCCAGCGTGGCCAAATCCTGGAAGATCGCCCCGGACTGGTCCTACATCGACTTCGAACTCTTCCCCAATATCAAATTCCACAACGGAGACCCGCTGACCGCCGAGGACGTGAAGTTCAGCTTCGAGACCCACATGCGGCCCAAACTGCGGCAGGTGCTGGGCTTCGCCTATCGTTCCCGAATTAAAAGCATCGAGGTCCAGGGTCCCTACAAGGTCCGCTTCAACCTGAACATGCCCGCCCCCGGGTTGATGAAGCGCTTCTGGTGGAATGGGGCCATCATGCCCAAGAATTACCGCGAAAAGGTGGGTGACGACGGCTTCGCCGACAAACCCATCGGCTCCGGCCCCTTCCGGATGGTGGACTTGAAGCAGGATCAGTACTACAAGATGGAGGCCGTGCCCGATCACCACCGCAAGTCGGCCGAATTCAAGACGTTTGAAATCCACTACGTGAAAGAACACTCCACCCGGATAGCCATGCTCAAGGCCGGTGAGGCGGACATCATCGAACTGGCCGGCCCCAACATCCCGCAGGTAAAGGCTGACCCGAAACTGAAGCTGATCCAGACCAAGCACATCATCGGCGCCACCCTGGCCTATGCGGATTACCCTTTCCCCGACGAGCATTCGCCCTTCCAGGACATCCGAGTGCGTGAGGCGGCCAGCCTGGCCATCGACCGCAAGACCATCTGCGAAAAGGTCCTCTTTGGCGCCGCCGATCCCTACGGCGAGGTGCTTTCACCCTACACCTTCGGCTACGACCCCTCGGTCAAGCCCGACCCCTATGACCCGGAAAGGGCCAAGGCCCTGCTCAAAGAGGCCGGCTACCCCAAGGGTTTCTCGACCCAAATCTGCTCGACCGCCGGGTCCAAGTACTGGATCGAGGCCGTGGCCGCCAACCTGACCGACGTGGGCATCAAGACCGAGGTGACAATCTTCGAAGGCGGGGCCTGGGCCGAGGCCTACCGCGGCAAGCGGCTCCGGGGACTGATCACCCGCAACTCCTGGTACGACTCGGAACGCAACGCCGGCGCGGACCTGCAGGACGCCTATGCCGACGACGCGCCCTGGGCTTATGTCACCACCAAGGAGATCAGCGACACGCTCAAGGCCACCATGCGGGCCATCAACGACAAAGAGGCCACGGAAATGGGCCGCAAGCTCTCCAAGCTGATCCTGGGCGCCCGCATCAACATCCACCTCTGGTCCACCTCGGCCAACTACGGTGTCAACCAGAAGATTGTCCAGTGGGACCGGCAGCTCGGCTCCTACCCCGGCACCCGCTTCGAGTACATGAAGATCAAACAGTAAACAAGGTGAACACGGTTGGCTAATGTAGGGGCGGTTCGCGAACCGCCCCTTCTTTTTTTACAAGAAGTGTCTTGGAACACGCCCCGTCGGCCGGGTTGCACGCGGCGTGGCTTACGGCCAGGCCGGGCCGGAGTAAATCTTTCGCCGCCCAGCGGAACGGCGCGCGGTTTGATTTCTCGGTTGACCCCACCGGGCCGGGCGGCATATGGTACGCCAAAATCCGTTTCAACAAACCCGCGAGGCGCGTCCCATGGACATCGTGGAAAAAATCTCGTCCGCCCATGCCTGGCAACGGGCTTTGGGCCACCAGACCATCGACGACCCGCTCTGCCGGATCGTGCGCAACCCCGACACTCCCGACGTCTGGGACGCCAACCACGTCAGCCGGGTGCGGGCCGCCGCGCCGGCCGAGATCGAGACCGTACTGGCCCGAGCCGACCAGGCCCTGGCCCATTGCCGTCACCGGTACTTTATCGTGGACCCGCTGACCCCGCCGGCCTTCGCGGCCCGGCTGGTCCTCGACGATTACATCGAACGGGAAGCCACGCTCGAACTGGTGCTGGACGGCGCACTCAAGGCCGACGTCCGCCACGCGGACATCCGGCCGGTGACCAGCGACGAGGACTGGCGATCCATCGCGGCGCTCATCCGGGAGAATCACGAGGAGGGCGACCGCGCCGAGGGCCGGGACCTGTCCATCGAGGTCACGCGCGGCATCGTGGCCGGCTACCGCCTCAAGTGGCCGGCCATGCAGTTCTTCCTGGCCCGGGAGGCTGGCGTGGACGCGGCCTACGGCGCGGGCGTGATTTGCGAAAACGGGTTGGGCATGGTCGAGGACCTGTTCACCCGGCCGGCCTTCCGGCGTCGAGGCCTGGCCACGGCCGTCATCGACCGGGCGGTGGCCCACGCGCGGGAGCGCGGCGCGAACCCGGTCTTCATCGGGGCCCGGGCCAACGACACGCCCAAGAAACTCTACGCGGCCCTGGGTTTCCGGCCGGCCTGCCTGACGCGGGAATACATCAAGCACGTGGCTTAGGGGCGCCGCGAAACGAAAAACCCCGTCAGGCCGGGTTCCACATTTTTTAGAAAATGTCCATACGAAGGGTAGGCCTCTTTTGGCGCTCGTACCCTTTGCCGTCATTCCCGCGCAGGCGGGAATGACGTTTCGATTCTTGGAAAAGTTTGGGCGGGCGGGTTTGAAACCCGCCCGCGCGAAGTCCAATACAGGGGCAGGCATGGCCGACGCGCGGTCATGGCTCCCAAACCCTACCGTAGGGGCGGCCCTCTGTGGCCGCCCGCGAGCCAGCGCCGAGGATGAACCGTGGGTGTAGGGGCGGGTTTTAAACCCGCCCGCGCACCCGATTCAAGCCCCAAAAGATCAGTCCGCTTTCGGCCCCGCCTTCCCCTTGGACAGCAGCCGCACCAGATCGGAAAAACCCTTTTTTTCGGCCAGGCCCAGGGGGGTGCCGCCCAGGGCCGGGTGGGCGGACAGGGAGGGGTCGGCCCCGCGCTCCAGGAGCAGTTCCACCATGGCTTCGCGGCCCGAAAGCACGGCCAAAAAGAGCGGAGTCAGCGTGTAGCCTTGGGAGGCCTCGGAGCCGCGCACGTACCGGCCGGCGTTGACCTCGGCCCCGTGTTCCAAAAGCAGCGCGGCCGTGTCCAGGCGGCCGTACCGGGCCGCTTCGTGCAGCGGGGTGTGGACATAGACGTAGTTGGGGTTGTCCGCGTTGACCTCGGCCCCGCGGCGGATGAGTTCCCGGGCCAGGTCCGCTCGGCCCAGGGCCGCGGCCCGGTGGAGGGGCGAGTCCCCGCCCGCGTCCCGCGCGGTCAAGGCCTGGGGGCGGCCGTCCAGCGCGGCCTTCAGCCCCTCCAGGTCCCCTTTCTCGATGGCCTCGAAGACGCGCCCGCCCGGACCATGAACGGGCCGGACCGGCGGGGCGGGCCGCAGCGGCGCTTCCCGCCGGGGCGCTTCGGGCGGCCGGGGCGGCGCGGCCGGCCGCGGGCCGGACGGTTTGGCATCGACGATGGGGAAGGCCTCCTTGGCCTGGGCCGCGGCCGGGGAGTCGGGGTAGTCGGCGGCCAGCCGGCCCAAGGCCTTGCGGGCGGCCGGGTTGTCGCCCAGCCGGGCCTGGGCTTGGGCCACCTTGAGCAGCGCGGTCGGGGCGAGCGGGTTCTTGGGAAAACTGTCGGCCACGGTCGAAAATTTTTGGGCGGCCTCGGCGTATCGGCCCAAGGCGAAGAGGCTGTCGGCGGCCAGGTACAGGGCGTCGGGCACCAGGGCGTGGCCGGGGAAGGCGGCCGTGAAATCGGCCAAGGCCTGGACGGCCTCGGCGTACCGCTGCTGCCGGTAGAGGGCCAGGCCGTCGGCGAAGGGGTCGCGGCTGAGCGTCTCGGCCGAAGCGGCCGCTACGGGGAGTAGCAAGGCCAGGGCCAGCAGTAGGGCCAGGGCCTTGAGACGTTCGGTCTTCAGTAAATGGCCGAAGGAAAAAAACATCCGTCGGGTTCCTGGTAGAGGCCCTGGGCCATCAGGTTCATGGGCTTGACCAACCGGAGCCCCTGGTCCAGGCACCAGCGGAAAAGCGCGGCCTGCCGGAGGGGCACGATGAAGTTGAGCGGGTCCATCATGTAGGACTCGGCGGCCAGGATCAGGTCCTGCATGTCGCTAACGGTTTCGGCCACGCCGTGCCCCCAATAGGCCAGACCCGTGGTGTAGGCCCGGATGCGGCCCTGCCGGACCAGGACGAAGGCGGACCGCATGCGCAGCGCGTCCCGGGTCTCGTTTGTCCGTTTGACCCCGTGGATCCGGAGGTAGAGGTCGGCGCAGGCCTTGATGTCCCGCTTGGTCATGGACCGGACCTTGACCTCGGAGGCCGGCCGCGAGCGGGGCCGACCGCTCATTTGGGCCAGGGGCTGTTTGACCGCCAGCCCCAGCGAGGCATACAGGCTGAGGGAGCGCGCGTTAAAGGCGTCCTGAACCAGGCGGACGCCGGAGGCCCGATGGCTCTTGTCCAGCAGGGCCTCCATCAGGCGGCGACCGATGCCGCTGTCTTGCAGCTCCACGTCCACGCTGACCGGCCCGATGCCGTAAACCTGGTCGCGGCGGTCGATGAAGCCGGAGCCCACGATCTGGCCGTTCAGCTCGGCCACCACGCCCACGGTGTCCGGGTGCATGGCGCAGGCCGCGGTCACGCGCAGGGCATATCCCGGAGAGGGCAGCTCGGGCGGAAAGCCGTGCTTTTCGGCCACGTGCCGGAAGGAGCGAAAAAGGACCTGGCCGCAGGCCTCGATGTCGCCGGGCCGGATGGGGCGGATGAGCGTCTCGCCGAGCATCAATAGCGCCCCGAAACAAAGTGCCAGCCGCGCGGCTCCTGATAAAACCCATGGGTCATGAGGGCCATGGGCTTGACCGCCCGCAGGCCCTGGTCCAGGCACCAGCGGTGCAGTTCGGCCTGGCGGATGGGGACAAGCAGGCTGAACGGCTCCCAGCTTCTTCGGTGGGCAAAGGCGATGATCTGCTGGAGGTCCTCGAATGTCTCGGCCATGCCGTACCCGCCCGGCGAAACGGCCGAGGCGTAGCCGGTCAGCCGGCCGTCTCGAAACACACCCACGGCCGAACCCTGCCGCAGACCCTCGCGGAGTTCGAGGTCGCGTTCGATGCCATGCACCCGTCGGCAGAGGTCTCGGCAGGCCTCGAAGTCCCGATCCCCCAGCCGGTCCACCTCCCGGCCCGGCCGGGGTCGATCCTTCAGCCGGCCCTCGAACTTGACCAGCGGCTCCTTGACCTCGAAGCCCAGCGAGGCATACAGGGACAGGGAGGTCAGGTTGAAGGCGTCCTGGGTCAGCCGCACCCCGGCCGCGTCCCGGCAGAGCTCCAACACCCCGGCGACCAGACTTCGACCCACGCCCAGACCTTGAACCTCCGGGTCCACGGCGATGGACCGCACCCCCCGAATCATGCCCTCCCGATCCACCACGCAGGCCCCCACCGGCCGGCCGTCCAGCTCGGCCACCAGATAAAGCTGGTTCGGCTGGCGATAGTAGGCCATGATGACCCGCATGGCCGACCGCGCCGAGGGAAACGGCACCGGGAACCGATGCCGGCGGCTGACCTGCGTGAAGGCCTCGTACTGGACGCGGCCGCAGGCTTCGAGGTCGCGCGGAACCAGGGGGCGGATTCGAATTTCCGCGTCCGGGCGGGGTTTCGTGTCGGACTGGGCTTCCATCAGTACCGGGAGTTGACGAAGAAGGCGCCGGCCGGCTCCTGGTAGGCTCCCCGGGCCATGAGCGTCATGGGCTTGGCCACCCGAAATCCCTGCTTCAGGCACCAGCGGAAAAGCTCGGACCGCCGCGTGGGCGCGAGAAAGGCCAGGTCCCGATCGCTCTCCCGACCGGCCGCGTGGATCACGGCGGCCAAGTCCTGGTCGGTCTCGGCCGCGCCGTGGCCGGCCCTCGAAACCACCGTGGCATAGGCCGCGATCCGGCCGTCCCGCACGGCCACCAGCGCGCTGCCCCGCTCGTAAGCCTCCATGATCTCGTTCGACCGATCCAGACCGAAGACCTCCATGCACAAGACGTTCACCCCGGCCAGGTCCTCGGCTTCCATGACCCGTACATCCACCCCGGCCGGAGCCGGACCCTCGGGCAACCCCTCCAGCAGCACCGCCGGCTCCTTGGCCTCGAAGCCCAGCGAGGCATAGAGCGACATGGAGGCCAGGTTGAAGGCGTCCTGCATGAGCCGCATCCCGAGCCGGTTTTGGTAGCGCTCGATCATGGCCTCCATGATCCGCCGGCCCGCGCCAAATCCCTGGGCCTCGGGACTGATGCTCACCGGCCCGACGCCCACCACCGGGTTGTACTCGTCGGCCACGCAGCTACCGGCCAGGCGTCCGTTCAGATCGACCGCCAGGATGTGGAAATGGGCCTGGGTGAAAAAGAAGGTCAGGAGCTTGACGGCCATGTTCGCGGAGGAAAACGGCGGGGCAAAGTTGTGGCGCTCAAAGACGTTTTTAAAGGCCTCGAACAAGATCCGGCCGGCCGGGGCAAGGTCCACGGCCGCCAGGGGACGGATGATCGGTTCGGGCCGTCCCGGCTTGGCCGGTCGGCCGCTGGATTGCCCGGACGACGTTTCCTCTTTTGGACGCATTTTCTGCCGGACTCCTTTGGGCGTTTTTGACGATCGAATCGAACTTTAAACCTAATGGCAAACCGGCATGGAGTCAATTGAATGATGAGTAATGCGTGATGAAAGGGGTGTTCATGCCGTCCATTTTAGAGGAGCCGTTCATCACTCTCGTTCCAGGGCTTTGCCCTGGAACGAGAAGCACGTACGCTCTTGCACTCTCCGCGCGGCTTTGGTACTCTTTGGGCATACGATAACCCTGCTTCCGTCCGGCCGAGACCTGGGGATCACGGTCGGCCGTTTTACCTGGGAGGAAGCGCCATGACAGCATCGCCCCCCGTCAACACCGAACTTTTGGAAGAGGCCGCGCGCCTGATCCGCGAGGCCAGGTATCTCTTGGCCCTGACCGGGGCCGGGATGAGCGTCGAAAGCGGCATCCCGCCTTTTCGCGGACCGGGCGGCATCTGGACCAAGTACGGCGAACCGCCCATGGACGGATTCCAGCGGTTCATGGCCGATCCGAAAAAGGCCTGGGAGGAGCGGCTGAACCCCCAAGGACCCATGGTCGAGCTGCGCAAGGCCCTGGACATCGCCCGGCCCAACCCCGGGCACACCACCCTGGCCCAGATGGAGGAACAGGGCCTCCTCAAGGGACTCATCACCCAAAACATCGACAACCTGCACCTCGAAGCCGGCAGCCGCAACGTGCTGGAAATCCACGGCAACGCCACCCTGCTCCGTTGCCTGGGCTGCAACCGGCGCTTCAAGCCCGAGGAAATCCCGCTGGACGAACTGCCGCCCACCTGCCCGGACTGCGGCGGGCTGGTCAAAAGCGACACGGTCCAGTTCGGGGAACCCATCCCCAGGGACGTGCTGGCCCGGTGCCAGGAGGAGGCCGACCGCTGCGACTGCATGCTGGTCGTGGGCACGTCGGCCACGGTCTATCCGGCGGCCGCCTTCCCCCAGTACGCCATCCGCCGCGGCCACCCGGTCATCGAAATCAACCTTTACGAAAGCGAACTCACCGCCATGTGCCGGCTCAGCCTGACCGGACCCTCGGGCGAAGTCCTGCCCGCGCTGCTGGAAGCGCTGAATGCCGGGCTGGCTTGATTGAAGGAGAAAAAATGTCGCGCAGGGATCAGTGGAAAAGCTACCGGGACAGCCTCACCCGGCCGGACAAGGAACAAAGCGTCGAGGAACGGGAGCGCGTGCCGGAAAAGGCCTGCGGCCTGTGCGAGAAATTTTCGGAAAGCGCCTATTCCTCGGCCGGGCGGGGTTCGTGCCGGGTCCTGAAAGTCGGCTCGGACCTGAGCAAGACCCCGCCGGTGCTGATCACCGAGGGCGAAAACGGCCTGGTCTGCTATTTTAACACGGACGGCGGGGCCTGCCCCCATTTCACCCGCATGGCGTTCATCGACACGGATGGTTCCGAAGTCGCGGACCCGGCCTTCCAACGCTCCCACCGGCAGTTGGGGCGGCTGAAGCCCTGATTTTGGTGTGGGGAACTTGGGGGAGCCTTTTTTGGTCAAAAAAGGTTCCCCCAAACCCCCTCCAAAAAACTATAGCCGCGCGGGCTGGATTTCGCTTCGCAAAATCCAGCCCGCGCGGTTTCCCTCTCGTTCCAGGACGTTATCCTGGCGCGAAACAAACCGGACAACCCGGAGTAACCATGATTTTCGGATCTCATCTTTATAAAAGAATCCATCCCATCCGGTGGGTTGCGACGGCCATAACCCTTCTGGCTCTGACCGCCTGGACCATACCGGCTGGGGCCCAAAACCTCAAGGAGGTCCTTGACGCGGTCCGCAGCCATTACCAGGGCATGACCGATCTTGAGGCCGACTACACCCGCGTGACCAAATCCCCGGCCATGGACTCCCTGTTCAAGTCCCCCTCGGCTCAAACCGCCTCGGGCCGGCTGTGGTTCAAAAAGCCCGGATATTTGCGCCTGGAACAGAGCAAACCCAGGCCGGAGACCCTGGTCACGGACGGAAGCGCGATCTGGTGGTACATCCCGGAGGAACGCGAGGCCCAGAAATACACCGGGGCCGACCTGTTCACCGAACTCAAGCCCTTGATCGATTTTCTGAGCGGCCTGGACCGGCTGAGCCAGAGCTTTGACGTGTCCCTGGGCCAGGCCAAGGAAGGCGGGGCAACAGACGAGTACGCGCTCAACCTGGCGCCCAAGACCCAGGGCGTGGGGCCGCAGCGCATTTCGGTCCGGTTCGCGGCCCGGGACTTTTCCCTTTTGGGCTTCCAGTTCGTCTCCGTGCTGGGCGAAACCACGAATTTTGTTTTGTCGGGTGTCCGCCTGGACACGGGTATTCCCGCCGAACGCTTCACCTTCCACCCCCCGACCGGCACCAAAGTGGTCGAAAACCCGGAGCCGTGAGGAAAAGAAGGTTTTTCTTGACAAATTTTATCAAGCAAGTCTATATGTTATATAGAATATTCAATCCATAATAGAAAGGCGATCATTATGGGGCCGCAAAAAGGTTGGCTTAAATGCCGAGTTAGCGAAGGAATGTTTCCAGAGGAGCGGGCAGTCGTCTGCACGAATTTAGCCGGAATAAGCTTCTCTTTCTTTGCTCCAGAAACCCGTGTTAAACAAAAAGAAGGTCTAGTTGAAGTCAATATTATGGACTGTCAAAATGATAAGTGTCTAGTTTTTATTCCTTTTGAGCCGTTAGGTGGGATGAGCCGAACTCAGGCGGTTTATCGGAAAGATATTACAGAAATACAATGAGATGGTATTAAGCAACTCTGAAATATTTAATGCCATAGAGCAGGGATATATCCAGATAACCCCTCGTCCAATCTCTCCATCTTCAGACCATTCTGACAGCCCCTGGAATACCACCTCTCTAGATTTAAGATTGGGAAGTACAATTTCGATTCCAAAAGAACGACAGCCATTCGTTTTTAATCCCAAGTCAGGTGATTTAACGGCTGATTTCTTTTTAACCGTTTATGACCAGCGTCCAATAGATCGAATCGGTGGTTTTGCTTTAGATCCAGGGAATTTTATAATTGCTAACACCTTGGAAACTATCTATCTCCCAATCACCTCACCAGAGAATAACTGCTGTGCGCGAGTGGAAGGAAGAAGTTCTTATGCAAGGATGGGATTACTTGTTCATTTCACTGCGCCAACAATTCATGCCGGCTTCGAAGGAACGATTACTCTCGAGTTAATGAACTTGGGAAAAAATCCCATAATGCTTTACCCTGGGATATACATTTGTCAGCTTATTTTTGAAAAGGTAGAGGGTGAAATTTATTCCACTATAAGCCAATTCCTGGGTCAGACAACGCCTGAAGGACGCTAACGAATATTCCATGGACAAGAAAGACCTACAAAACCAGGTTCGGGAACTTCTCAAGAAGCGGCGGGCGATCATGATGGCCCACAACTACCAGCGGGACGAAATCCAGGAGACCGCGGACATGACCGGCGACTCCCTGGGCCTGTCCATGCAGGCGGCCGAGACCGACGCCGAGGTGATCGTCTTTTGCGGCGTGCATTTCATGGCCGAGACCGCGGCCATCATTTGCCCGAACAAGACCGTGCTCCTGCCCCGCATGGACGCGGGCTGCCCCATGGCCGACACCATCACCCCCAAGGCGCTCAAGGCCCGTAAGGCCGAATTGCCGGGCCTGCCCGTGGTGACCTATGTCAACACCACGGCCGCGGTCAAGGCCGAGTCTGACATCTGCTGCACTTCGGCCAACGCCGTGTCCGTGGTGAACTCCCTTAAGGCCAAACGGGTGCTCATGACTCCGGACCGCAACCTGGCCGCCTATGCCCAGCGCTTTACACGGGCCGAGATCATCCCCTGGCACGGCTGCTGCAACATCCACGACCGCCTGACCGCCGAACAGGTTCTCAAGGCCAAAGCCAACCGGCCCCAGGCCCTGGTCCTGGCCCACCCCGAGTGCCGGCCCGAGGTCATCGATCTGGCCGACGCGGTCCGATCCACCTCGGGCATGCTGGCCTACTCCAAGGAAAGCCCGGCCCAGGAGTTCCTGATCGCCACGGAGAACGGGTTGCTTTTCCAGCTTCGCCGCCAGAATCCGACCAAGAAGTTTTACCAAGTCGCCCGAACCATGCTCTGCCCCAACATGAAGCTCACCCGGCTGGAAGACGTGGTCCAGGCGCTCAAGACCATGGAACCGGTGGTCAAGGTGCCCCCGGCGGTACGCAAGAAGGCCCTGGTCACGGTGGAACGCATGCTGGCCGTGCCCCGGGATTGAATCAAGGGTCCCTTGGCTTCCTCTTGTTTTTGCTTTCCGCGAAGCCGGCTGAAAACCGGCCGAGAACCCGCCGTCAAATGGCCATTTAACGGCCTTCTGGATGCACTTTGAGCGCGGGTTTGAGGTTCAAAAAAGTGATTGTCAGGTTCTCATTGCATCCTCAAAAAATCATCATGGAGACATCATTAACCCGGGAATGAGGGTTATTTTTCTGGTTTCAATTTTTAAGGGCAAAGAAAGCGCGAATATGCGCTTTTTTTTGTTGCCAAATCGCTTCTTTTTTGGTAAAATTACTAATTGTAAGATATTTATTTGATTCACTTTTTTCCAAGGACCCTGGACGTGCAAGATGTTTTTTCCGAAGTCGTGACCGAGTTAAAAAAACGGCTTCCAGCGGAAGAGTACAACCGTTGGATCAAGCCGCTCCAGGGTCGGCTTTTCCCCGGCGGGCTTCTTTGGATACAAGTCCCTAATATATTTTACAAAACTTGGATCGAAGACCATTACCTGGCCAGCATCCGCAACCTGTGCTGGGAGATCGGGGGCCGGGAGATGGAGGTGCGCCTGAGCGCCGAGCCGCTGGCCCGGGTCCAGGAACAACGGGCGCCGCAACCCGAGGTGGTGGCGGCTACCCCCGGCCGGCCCACTCCAGGGCGCATCCAGTCGAATTTAAACCCAAAATATACCTTCAGCAATTTCATTGTCGGCAGCTCCAATCAGCTCGCCTACGCCGCTTCCCAGGCCGTGGCCAACATGAACGTCTCCTACAACCCACTGTTCATCTACGGCGGGTCCGGTTTGGGCAAGACCCATTTGTTGCACGCCATCGGCAACACCCTGCTGAGCCAGGACCCCAGCCGCGAAGTGGTGTATCTTAGCTCCGAGGCCTTCACCAACGAGTTGATCGAGGCCCTGCGCAGCGAGAGCATGAACCAGTTCCGTCAGCGGTATCGAAGCATCAGCGCGCTGCTCATCGACGACATCCAATTCATAGGCGGCAAGGAGCGGACTCAGGAAGAATTTTTCTATACATTCAACACATTATATGAAGCGGACAACCAGATCGTTCTGACCAGCGACAAGGTCCCCAAGCAGATTCCGGACCTTGAGGAGCGGCTTCGATCCCGCTTCGAGGGCGGCTTGTTCGCCGACATTTCGCCGCCGGACCAGGAGACCAAGGTGGCCATTCTGGTCAAGAAGGCCGAGGAGGCCGAGTTCGATCTTACGACCGAGGTAGCCTTTTTTCTGGCCTCCCACCATGAATCCAACATACGGATTTTAGAGGGATATTTGGCCCGGTTGGGGGCCTACGCCGAACTGGTGGGTCAACCCATCACCATCCAGATGGTACAACAGCTTCTGGGGCAGTTTTTCGAAACCGAAAACCGGCAGATCAATTTGGATCAAATTCTACGGTTAACCGCTGGATTTTTCAACGTAAAAGTGACTGAACTCAAATCCAGCAAAAAGCACCAATCCGTGGCCGCGCCTCGTCAGGTGGCCATGTACCTGGCCCGCAAGCTCACCTCTCTATCCACCATCGAGATTGGTCGCCGGATTGGCAGCCGGGACCATTCCACGGTGATTCACGCGGACAACAAGATCAAGTCCCGCATTAAAAAAGACAATGATTTCGCGCGCCTTGTCCGCGAGTTGGAGCAATCCATTCAAAGCAGCGCCCCGGAGGCCTGATGGTCCAACCCGTGGTGTCGATTCTTCGACCACGACCTGACGAAAACCTGTCGAAAGGCAAATAAACCTCGACCAAACCAACTGGGCCGGTCGAATGACGATGAAACAGCAATCAAAATAACTCACGGGAAATATTCATATAAAGACGCTTTTCGACAATCGACAGGATATATTATCGTTATTAGTTTTATTTATTTAATTAAATAAAAGGAGATCGGGCTCATGCTGGAATTCAAGGTAACGCGGGACGAGCTGCTCAAGGGGGTTTCCAAAACACAATCCATTGCCGAAAAACGCAGTTCCATGCCCATTTTATCCAATATCCTGATCGACGCCCAAGGCGACCAGCTCTTAATCACGGCCACGGACTTGGAGATCAGCTTCAAAGGCACCTTCGCGGCCGATGTCGTTCAGCCCGGGAAATTGACCGTTCCAGCACGAAAGCTTTATGAAATCATTCATGAAATGTCTGACGAGACATTGAATATCAAGGAATTGGACAACTTCAACCTCGAAGTGACCGGCGCGCGGTCCAACTACCAGCTCCACGGCTTGTCGGCTGAGGATTTTCCGCCCATGCCCGACTATGAGGCCGTGACCTTCATGGAAATTTCGGCCGACACGCTTCGGGAAATGATTGAAAAAACAATCTATTCCATCAGCACCGAGGAGACCCGCTACAACCTGAGCGGCGTTTGCGTGGAGCGGATCCCGGACGAAGGGGCGCCCAAACTGCGCTTCGTTTCTACCGACGGACACCGTCTCTCGCTCATGGATTCGCCCGTTCCCGGGCTGGACAAGCTGGGCATGAGCGGCCGGGTGATCATCTCCCGCAAAGGGTTGATGGAAATGAGAAAATTGGCCGACGAAGGGGATGGCCTCCAGCTTGGATTCACCGAAAACAGCGCCGTGATCATCCAGGATACCTCGGTTTTGGTCATCCGGCTTTTGGAAGGCCGTTTCCCGGACTACACCATGGTCATCCCCAAGGAAAATACCGCCATGATGACGCTCAACCGCAAGGCGTTTCTCGATTCCATGCGCAGAATTTCCGTCATGCTTTCGGACAGATACAAGGGAGCCCGATTCGATATAGAAGCGAAGAACCTGACCTTGACCGTCATCAACCCGGACGTGGGTGAAGCCACCGAAAACCTGCCGGTGGAATATTCGGGCGAGGAAATATCCGTGGGATTCAACGTCAAGTATTTCATCGAGATTCTTTCACCGCTCAAGGCGGACGCCGTGCAGGTGTTGCTCAAAGACGCCAAGAGTCCTTGTCTGGTTCGCAGCGAGGAGGATCGTGGATTCCTTGGGGTGATCATGCCCATGAACCTGTAACTTAGTAAAAACAAAGGAAGTCATATGGACGAAAAAGAAAAAGAGCCATTGACCCCGCAGGGGGAAAACAAAGAATACAGCGCGGAGAACATCCGCGTGCTCGAAGGGTTGACCGCGGTACGCAAGCGGCCGGCCATGTACATCGGCTCTCAAGGAAGCGAGGGCCTGCACCATCTGGTCTATGAGGTGGTGGACAACTCCATTGACGAGGCCCTGGCCGGGTACTGCGACAAGGTCGACGTGACCATTGGCGCCGCGGGCACGGTCACCGTGGAGGACAACGGGCGGGGCATCCCGGTGGACATGCACAAATCCGAAGGCGTCCCGGCCGTGGAAGTGGTCATGACCAAGTTGCACGCCGGGGGAAAGTTCGACAAGGATTCATATAAAGTTTCCGGTGGCTTGCACGGCGTGGGCGTTTCCGTGGTCAACGCCCTGTCCGAATATCTCGTGGTGGAAATCCGGCGGGACGGCTTGGTTTATCAACAGACCTACAAACAGGGCAAGACTGCCTCCCCCTTGGAAGAGATCGGCCATACCAAGCGCCGGGGCACCAAGGTCATCTTCAAGCCGGACGCGACCATCTTCGAAACCACGGAGTTCAATTTCGACACCTTGGCCAAACGCATGCGCGAATTGTCCTTTCTCAACAAGGGCGTGCAGATCACCATCAACGACGAGCGAACCAATGAGTCCAAAACGTTCCTGTATAAAGGCGGCATCATCGAGTTCGTCCAGCACCTCAACCGGGCTCGCACCGCGCTGCACGAGCCGCCCATTTATCTGGCCGGGGTGAGCAACGGGGTCGATATCGAGATCGCCTTTCAGTACAACGACACCTACAACGAGCAGATACTTTCTTTTGCGAATAATATCGCTACAATAGAAGGTGGAACCCATTTGTCGGGCTTCAAGACCGCCCTCACCCGGACGATCAACAACTATATCCAATCGGCCAATATCGCCAAGAATCTGAAGGTCAAGCTGGAAGGCGACGATGTTCGCGAGGGTCTGGCCGGGGTGGTCTCGATCAAAATTCCCGAGCCGCAGTTCGAAGGTCAGACCAAGGCCAAGTTGGGCAATTCCGAGGTCAAGGGCTTGGTCGAGGTCCTGGTTTACGACAAGCTGAGCACCTTTTTCGAGGAAGACCCGACCACGGCCAAAAAGATATTGAACAAGGTCGTGGAGTCGGCCCGAGCTCGGGAGGCGGCCCGCAAGGCCAAGGAAGTGGCCCGGAGCAAAGGGGGGCTGATCGAAGGGTCCTTATCAGGTAAGCTGGCGGATTGTCAGGAAAAAGACCCACGTTTCGCCGAGATTTATCTAGTGGAGGGTCCGTCCGCCGGCGGGTCGGCCAAACAGGGCCGGGACCGGCACTTTCAGGCCATTCTCCCGCTTCGGGGAAAAATCCTGAACGTGGAAAAGGCCCGCTTCGACCGGATTATCAGCTCCCAGGAAATTCAGAACCTGGTGCTGGCCCTAGGCACGGGCCTGGGCCAGGACGAATATTCCCTGGACCGGCTGCGGTATCACCGGGTCATTATCATGACCGACGCGGATGTGGACGGCGCCCACATCCGAACCTTGCTGCTCACTTTCTTTTATCGTCAGATGCCTGATTTAATTGACAAAGGCTATCTGTACATTGCCCAGCCCCCGCTGTATCGCATCTCGGCCGGCAAGAAAGAACTCTACATCAAAAACGAGACGGAGTTTCAGGACTATATTCTTAAGCGGGCGGTGGAAAACCGGGAGTTATCCTCGGGCAATGGGACCATCAAGGGAGAGAAATTTCTTGGTTTGGTCAAGGATTTGGTGGCCTACCAGAACTTGATCGAGCGTCTGGTTCGGCGGGGGTATCCGGGACGTCTCTGGGAGCTTCTTTTTTCCTATGTGGTTGACCATGGGGAAAACTTCAAGAACCTGGCCTGGACGACCGATCTGGCCAATTATCTTAAGGAAAAGGAAATTCGGGCCGAAGGACCCATGCTTGACGAGGAGCACAACGCCTATTTCCTGTCCGTGGCCTCTCACCAGAACGGGCACCGCCGCCTGACCGTGGGCCGCGAACTCATGCAAAAAGACGACATCATCCGGCTGCTCGAGTTGTACAAGCAGTTGCAGCCCTTGCGACAAACGCCGTACACGCTTCTTTACAAGGATCAGCCGACGCAGATTGAATCCATGGAAGCATTGTTCCTCTATCTGACCAAGGAAGGTCAGAAAGGCCTTAGAATTCAACGCTATAAGGGCCTGGGTGAGATGAACCCGGAACAGCTTTGGGAAACGACCATGGACCCGGAGACGCGGACCCTGCTTCAGGTCAAAGTGGAGGACTCGGTCGAGGCGGACGATACTTTCACCGTGCTCATGGGGGACAAAGTGGAACCGCGGCGGGAGTTCATCCAAGAAAACGCGCTTCATGTCCGGGAGCTGGATATTTAAGTAATATGAAGCTGGCTAGTGAAGCAAAAGATCTGCTTAAAAAGGAAATTGCGGCGAGGTTGAGCCAATTTCCTGAAGTGCGTCAAGTCATTGTCTTTGGGTCCTTTGTGACCTCAGATGACCCGCACGATATGGATATTGCGGTGTTTCAGGACTCGGACGAGACGTACTATCCCTTGGCCATGAAATACAGGAAAACGCTTCGCGCTGTAGCGAATAAAATTCCATTGGATGTTATCCCAATTCGCCGCAACCCGGAGCAAGGCCCTTTTCTTGCGGAAATCCGCAAAGGCGAAGTGCTGTATGAAAGATGACACAGCCAGGTGGGCGTCATTCGCCGACGAGAATCTGGAAGTCGCCATCCTGGCTCGGAGGCACGGGCATCTCAATGCCTGTCTTCAAAACGCACAGCAGGCGGTTGAAAAGTATTTGAAAGCATTGATCGTTGAAGTTGACGCCGAATTCCGACATACACACAGCATTCGCGAACGACTAGGCATCCTCGCGACCAAAGGCAAGACGGTCAGTCTTTCTGAAGAAGAAATAGATCTTATGGATGCCATCTATGTTCCTTCGAAGTATCCGGTTTACTCCGCGCTGCCCCATGCGGACCCCGACCCAGAAATTTGCGACGACGCGATCAGTATCGCTCAAAAGGCCAAGGACATTGTTTCCGGGATGCTTCGAACCAATGAATAATAAAGAAGAAAAGGAAGGATTTAAGGATATATGACCCAGGCAGGCATCATCGAGCCGATTAAAATCGAACAAGAGGTTCGGACCTCATTTCTTGATTACGCCATGAGCGTCATCATCTCCCGGGCCTTGCCTGACGTGCGGGACGGACTTAAGCCGGTCCATCGGCGTATTCTGTACGCCATGCACGAACTGCGCAATTTCAGCGATCAACCCTACAAAAAATCCGCGCGCATCGTGGGCGATGTCATCGGTAAATTTCACCCTCACGGCGACTCCGCGGTGTACGACGCTCTGGCCCGGATGGCCCAGGACTTTTCCATGCGCTATCCCCTGGTGGACGGCCAGGGTAACTTCGGGTCGGTGGACGGTGACCCGCCGGCGGCCATGCGTTACACTGAGGTGCGCATGGCCCGCATCACGCATGAATTTCTTCAGGAAATAGATAAGGAAACCGTCGATTTCATTAACAATTACGATGGATCTCTCCAAGAGCCGATGCCTCTGCCCGCGCGGCTGCCCAATCTTCTGGTCAACGGAGGGTCTGGCATCGCCGTGGGTATGGCCACCAACATCCCGCCGCACAATTTGGGCGAGGTGGTCGATGGCCTGATCGCCTTGATTCACGACCCGGAAATCAGCATCCGGGACCTAATGAAGCATATTCCAGGGCCGGACTTCCCCACCGGTGGCTTTGTTTACGGCCGAGGCGGCCTGTATGAAAGCTACACCACGGGCCGCGGCATTATCAAGATACGCGCCCGGATCAACATCGAGACCCGGGCCCGCGACGGCAAGAAGTCCATTATCATCACCGAGATACCTTATCAGGTCAACAAAGCCCGCTTGTTAGAGAGTATCGCCGAACATGTTCGGGACAAACAGATCGAGGGTATCCAGGAGATTCGGGACGAGTCCGACCGCGAAGGCATGCGCGCGGTGATCGAGGTCAAACGGGATTTCCCGCCCGAGATCATCTGCAACCAGCTCTACCGCATGACCCAGCTCGAAACTTCCTTTGGATACAACCTGTTGGCCATTGTCAACCAGGAACCCAAGCTGCTCAACCTGAAGGAACTGCTCCAGTATTTCCTGGACCACCGGCAGGAAATCGTTATCCGGCGCACCCGCTTCGATCTGGCCAAGGCCGAGGCTCGGGCCCATATCCTGGAAGGTCTCAAAAAGGCCTTGGACCGGCTGGACGATGTCATCAGCCTTATCCGCGCCGCCGCGTCCCCGGCCGACGCTCGGGCCGGGTTGATGGAACTTCTGGAAATCACCGAGATTCAGGCCCAGGCCATCCTGGACCTGCGGCTCCAGCGCTTGACCGGACTCGAACGCAAGGCCATCGAACAGGAATATCTTGAAATTCTAAAGAATATCATGGAGTTGCGTGAAATTCTTTCCAGCGAGCGCCGCGTGTTTCAGATCATCGAGGAAGAGTTGCTGGAACTCAAAGATACCTACGGTGACGTTCGCCGCACCGAGATCGTCGCCGACGTGGACAACGAGTTGACGCCCGAGGACCTCATCGTGGAAGAGGACATGGTCGTCACCATCTCCCACACCGGCTACATCAAGCGAAACCCAATCAGTCTTTACCGGGCCCAGCGCCGGGGCGGCAAGGGCGTGACCGGCAGCCGGCCCAAGGAAGAGGATTTTGTCGAGCGGCTGTACGTCGCCTCCACCCACAGCTACCTCCTGTTCCTGACCTCGGCCGGGTACTTGCATTGGCTTAAAGTGCATGAAATCCCCCAGGCAGGCCGGCTGGCTCGGGGCAAGGCCGTGGTCAACCTGCTCAATCTGTCTCAAGGTGAAGAGGTGGCCACGGTGCTGCCGGTGCGCGACCTGAACGAGACGGACCGTTTCGTGGTCATGGCCACCAAGAAGGGCGTCATCAAGCGCACCGAACTGAACGCCTTCAGCCATCCCCGCCGGGCGGGCATCATCTGCTTGACCATCAATCCCGATGACGAACTCATGTCGGCCGCGCTGTCCGACGGAGAGGGATATATCTTCCTGGCCTCCCGAGAGGGTAAGGCGATCTGCTTCACCGAAAGCGAAGTGCGGGCCATGGGCCGCACCGCGGCCGGCGTGCGGGGCTTGAAGCTGGCCGAGGAGGATTATTTGGTGGGCATGGAGGTACTCAACGCCTCAAGGGACAAGTCCATCCTGACCGTGACGGCCAACGGCTTTGGCAAACGGACCCCGGCCACGGATTACCGCATCCAGGGTCGGGGCGGCATAGGGCTGATCACCATCAAGACCACGGAGCGCAACGGCCCGGTGGTCGGGGTCTTCCAGGTGGTGGACGAAGACGAACTTATGCTCATCACCGACACCGGCCGCATCATCCGCACGCGGATTCGGGAAATCCCCACCATCGGCCGCAACACCCAGGGCGTGAAACTCATCGAGGTCTCGCCGGACGAAGAGGTCATGGCCGTGGCCCGGTTGGACGAAAAAGAAGACGAGTAGAGACCCGGTTGATGATCTCTCGGTGGGTGACCTATACGGCCCCCATTCTCGCTTTGATTCTGGCGCTCGGCTGCGCCGCACGGAGCGAGGAGGATTACACCGCCCGGATCAACCGCTATTTCGAGCAGAACCGGTTCCAGAAGGCGGTCGAGGAGTGCCAGGCCTATCTGGACGCCTTTCCCCAAGGCCGCCTGGGCGACCAGATGCTTTTCCGCAAGGGTGAGATCCTGTACTACGCCCTGAAGCAGCGCGGCGCCGCGGTCAAGGTCTTCAGCCAACTTGTGGAAAGCTACCCGGAGAGTGAATACAGCCTCAAGGCGCGCGAAATCCTGGCCCCGGTCTTCCGGGACGAGACCCGGGATTATATCCGCGCCATCCTCGAATACCGCTGGCTGCTGAACCATACCCATGACTTGGAAAAGGCGGCCGAGTACCAGTACCAGATCGCCCACTGTTATTTCCTGGCCAACCGTTTCGAGGAAGCCATTCGGGAATCTCGACTGCTCATCGACACCTTTCCCGACGCGGAAACGGTCGAAAAGGCCTTTGATGAGGTGGGCGACGCCTATTTTGTATTGGGCCAACCGGCCAAGGCCATCGAGGCTTTCGAGCAGGCCATCGAGCGGTTTCCGGAAAGTCCAAGGCGGCCGGTGATCGAATTCAAGATCGCGGGATGTTACGAAGAAATGGGGCGGCTCAAGGAGGCCCTCGAACGGTACAAATCGGTACGGGCCACCTACCCCAACCAGCCGGCCGTGGATATTCGGATTCAGGGCGTCGAGGCGCGTTTGGCCGGGCGGGGGCCGCTGTCGCCCGCTGCCGGCGTCCCGGTTTCCAAACCCCGCGCAAGGAGCAAAACAAAACGATGACGCTTGAAAATCGGGTCAAGGCCGTCCAACAAGTGGCCGTGATCGGTGCCGGCGCCTGGGGATCGGCCCTGGCTTTTCACCTGTCCGGTAAAGGCCTGGAGGTTCCGCTGTGGGTCTTTGAACCCGAAGTGACCGAGCAGATTCGGACCCAAAGGGAAAACCCCGCCTATCTGCCCGGCGTGCGTTTTCCGAAAAATATCCATCCTTCCCAGGACATGCGGGAGGTGGTCCACGATAAACGCATCGTCATCCTGGTCGTGCCTTCCCACCACATGCGCGCCATTCTCGGCCGGCTCGCCCCTCACCTTTCGCCCGGCGTCACCCTGGTCAGCGCGGCCAAGGGCATCGAGAACGAGACGCTCCTGACCATGTCCCAGGTCATCGAGGAGGTCATGCCCGAGGACCTGTCCGTGCACCGGGCCGTGCTGTCCGGTCCCAGCTTTTCCCGGGAGGTGGGGCAGGGTCTGCCCACGGCCGTGACCGTGGCCTGCCAGGACCGGGAGGTCTCCCAGGTTTTGCAGCATGTCCTGGCTTCGGGTCGGCTGCGCATCTACACCAGCACGGACGTGATCGGCGTGGAACTGGGCGGGGCGCTTAAAAACGTCATTGCCATTGCCACGGGCATCGCCGACGGCTTGAACCTGGGCCTGAACGCTAGAGCCGCCCTGGTCACCCGGGGTCTGGCCGAAATCTCTCGGCTGGGCGTGCGCATGGGCGCCAACCCGCTGACATTCATGGGCTTGGCCGGCCTGGGCGATTTGGTGCTGACCTGCACCGGCGACCTGTCCCGCAACCGCACCGTGGGCCTCAAGCTGGGCCAGGGTCTCAAGCTGGCCGAGATTCTGAAGGACATGACCATGGTGGCCGAGGGGGTCAAGACCACCCGCTCGGCCCACGACCTGGCCCGGCGGGAGGGCGTGGACATGCCCATCACCAATCAGGTGTACCACGTCCTGTACGAAGACAAGGAGCCGTGGCAGGCCTTGCTCGACCTCATGTCCCGCGACCTCAAGCCCGAGATCGGGGGGTATGTGGACGGATAGTCCAAAAATCGATCCCATTCGTTCCATCTGCGTAGTCCCCGCCTTTTTGTGACAACCCAGCGCCGGATGGTATAATGCACCATGCGGCGTTTTCATTTGATCGACCATACGGCCGACATGGGGCTGTACCTCTACGGCGCCGACCCCAAAGAGGTGTTTGCGAACGGGGCCGCCGTGCTGTACGAACTTCTGGTCGAAGGCCGTTCCCAAGGTCCCCGGTCGCGGGAGACCCTCGCCTTGAACGGGCTGGACCGGGAGGACCTTTTGGTGCAGTGGCTGGGCGAGCTGCTGTACATCTATGCCGCCCGGGGCATGGTGCTGACCGACGCCCGCATCGACCGATTGACTCATAAGCGGCTGGAAGCCGAGATCGAGCTGACGCCTTTCGATTCCGCGCACCACAAACGGCGGACCGAGATCAAGGCCGTTACCTACCATGAGACCGAATTCAAGCGTCACGGCCCCGGCTGGCGGGCGCGCGTGATTTTCGACGTGTGACAAGGAGCGGGTTTGAAGCTACACCGACTGGACGACTATCGTTGGGAAATCCCGGCCGAGGGCGGCATGCGCGTGCCCGGCTTGGTCTTCGCCGACGAGGCCTTGATGAAGGCCATCGACAAGGACAACAGCCTGAAGCAGGTGGCCAACGTGGCCCATCTGCCGGGCATCGTGGGCCGGTCCCTGGCCATGCCGGACATGCATTGGGGATACGGCTTTCCCATCGGCGGGGTGGCCGCCTTCGACGTGGAAGAGGGCGTCATTTCGCCGGGAGGGGTGGGCTATGACATCAACTGCGGCGTGCGCCTGATGACCACGGCCCTGACCCAGGAGGAGGTCCGGCCGAGCATCAAGCCGCTCATCGAGGCCCTGTATCGGGACATCCCCACCGGCGTGGGTTCCCGGGGGGCGCTGAAGCTCTCCCGGTCCGAGGTGCGCCGCGTGCTCGAACAAGGTTCAAGTTGGGTGGTGGGGCAGGGCTTTGGGGAGCCGGCCGACCTGGAGCACACCGAGGAAGGCGGGGCCATGAACGGGGCCGAGGGGGAAGCCTTGAGCGAGCGGGCCGTGGCCCGGGGCCTGGACCAGGTGGGTACCTTGGGTTCGGGCAACCACTTCCTTGAAATCGGCCGGGTCGAGACGATCTACGACGCCAAGGCGGCCGAGGTCTTCGGCTTGTTCGAGGGCCAGGTAACCGTGCTCATCCACTGCGGCTCCCGGGGGCTCGGCCATCAGGTCTGCGACGATTTCCTCAAGCTGATGATGCGCTCCAAAGAACTGGCCGCCATGAACCTGCCGGACCGGCAACTGGCTTCGGCCCTCATCTCCTCGTCCTTGGGAAAACGCTACTTCGCGGCCATGGCCGCCGCGGCCAACTATGCCTGGGCCAACCGCCAGGTCATCATGCACCTGGCCCGCGAGAGTTTTCAAAAGGCCCTCGGTCTCGGTCCGGCCAAACTGCGCATGAACCTGCTCTACGACGTGGCCCACAACATCGCCAAGTTCGAAACCCACGAGGTGGGCGGCCAGGCCCGCCGGCTGCTGGTGCATCGCAAGGGCGCCACCCGGGCCTTTCCGGCCGGTCACCCGGACGTGCCCCCGGCTTTTCGGTCCGTGGGCCAGCCCGTGCTCATCCCCGGCGACATGGGCCGTGCCTCCTATGTCTCGGTGGGAGCGCTCGGCGCCATGGCCGAGACCTTTGGCTCCTGCTGCCACGGCGCCGGCCGGGTCCTGTCCCGCAAGGCGGCCAAGCAGAAGGCCAAGGGCCGGTCCCTGGTCGAGGAACTCGGCCGGGCCGGGGTCGAGGTCCGCTACTCCGGCCGCAGCACCTTGGCCGAGGAAATGCCCGAGGCCTACAAGGACGTGGACCGCGTGGTCGAGGTTGTCCACCAGGCCGGCCTGGCCAAGAAAGTGGCGCGGCTAAGACCCATGGCGGTGATTAAGGGGTGAGGTGGGGCGGAGGCAAGAAAAAACTGGTGGCCTATATCCGCCCCCACCCGCCGTCCTCAAGGATGTAAAGCCTGCCGAGATGTACGACCGTAAAGTCGTTTATCTCCCCCGCTGCCAGTTTCCCCAGTCATGCTGAAGAAGATATGAGTGCTCCATGTGTTGGAGGGAAGAGAGGTGCGGGGGTACGCGAGGGAGCATATTTATTGAAAAAGGTGGCATATTGGTGGTATATTAATGGAAAAACTGCCAAACTAGCGGGCAGTCCTACAGAGCGGATTAGGTGAGGTTTTCCATAACAGCCTCAGTGTCTAGATATTTTGCAGTGATGGATGCTTGCGGTTCGGCCACAGAGAAAATTAGCGGGTCTTGTTCTTGGGAAAGGTTGCTATTATGGTGAAAAATTTGCATGAATTTAATATCGGGGATAAAATTAAAATAGATGAAATGTACTATTATAAGATTAATAATATTAAAAGAGGCGGCATGGCGAAGGTTCTCATTTCTGAGCGCTTGACAGATGCACCTTTTTTTGACTTGCTTCACCGTAAATTTATTGCTATCAAAACATTTATAGAAACCCCCGATGGCACCACGCTAAACCCAAAAATATTTGAGCATGAATTAAAAATTTGGATAAATCTCGACAACCCCAATATTGTGCCTTTGCAAAAAATTATAGTCCTGAGGAACAACTTGCTTGCGATAATGCCATACTACGAAAATAATTTAAGGGAACTATTAGAGAAAAAGATAAGAGTAAATGCGAACGAGGCAATTACAATTTTGCTACAAATTCTAAATGGATTATATTACGCACATAAAGAATTTGGAATTATCCACCAAGACATAAAACCGGAAAATATCCTTTCAAATGATAACAGTAAATATCTAGTGAGTGATTGGGGGATTTCAAACTTGCAAAATTACTACCACCCAATGGTACCGGACTCCAAGGATAAGCAGTCTCAATATTTTCTAACACTAAGCAAAATGGGGACACTACCATATATTAGCCCGGAGCGCCTACTGCGGCATCCTTCAGATATTAGGTCAGACATTTATAGCGTGGGTGTCATGTTTTTTGAAATGCTATCCGGACATTTGCCATTTGATTTTTCATCAAGCAAAAGAATTGAATATCAAATCATCGAAGCAGACTATTACGATGTAGTAGGGCGCATACTATCTGAATACAGTAATGATAGAATTATGAAGGTAATATTGAATTGTATTGAACCTCAAATAAATAACAGGTGTGAAAACTACAGCTATTTAATCAAAGAATTGAAGCGCATCCTGAAAAGAATGAAATAGCAGCGGGAGCCGAGCTTGAAAAATTACTGTATGCGCTAAGGAGGGAGCAACCCCATGGACTTATTACATAGGTTTATAAGAGAGAAGAAGGAAACCGACCCTCCTAAAGAAATTAGGGCTATTTTCGAAAAAGCATTTAACATAGGCCAAGGCGCGACTATGGTAGATAAGGCCATTTCTTTCCGAAATCTAGGGCAATTTGATAAAGCAATCGAACTTCTGAGAAAAACACTGAAGAGCTACCCGTCTTATCTGCCAGCTCAAATAGTTTTGGGAGTTACTTTAATTAAGAAAGGAGATATTCGCGTAGCTGAGATATATTTTAAGAATTTGGTTTCAAAGCATTTTAATAACAAAACAGGGATATTAATTGAAGCATATGCAAATCTTGGCATTATTCGGTTACACTATAATGATTTTGAAGGGGCATTAAAGTATTACGATTTAGCGCTTAAAGAACCCAACCCTCGGCCAGACGATCATGAGACCTTTGAGTTTATTCGATCTAGTATTTACAGAGATTTGTGTTCATTATATTTCGATCAGAAAAACTTTGTTCTGGCAAAACAGTATGCATTGCAGCGAGTAAGAATTATTAAGGATTGCCCGATAGCTTCTTTTGTTTTAGGGGTCTGTTTATTGAATGAATTTTTAGAACAAGATCAAATCGTAATAGCTATTTGTAATGACATTGAGCCAGTAAATTTAAAAATAGCTGCTGAGCTTTTTTTAAACTGTTTAAAAGAAAATGATAAGGATTATTCTTCAGTATTTGGAATATCGCTGTCGCTTTCTTTTTACCTTGTCTGGTCCGGTATTAATCATCATCCTGCTGACAAAGAAATGATAGAAAGGAATCACTTTTATATTCGCAAGCTGGACGCTCTCGCTCAAGATTCGGAACTGGCAAAGCAGATGCTTGAAGAATTTTTTAGTGTCTATTCTAGAATCGGGAACTTAGTTGCCTTAGAAATGGCAAAAAAAGCCGTATAAGAGAAGAGCAATAATTGATTTAAAACGATTGTCCCAATAAAGCGGCCTTGAAAAGTTCGACCCCTTGCGGGGTCGGAATGTTTAGGCGGGCTCTTAGTACCGTGGGTTTCACCCACGGCTATTCACATTGGTTCCCTCCGGGAACCCGGATTTTCGCGGAGCCTCTTCGATAGAGCGGGCACATGCGGCGCATCGTTTCCAATGGTCTAATTCCATTTCTAATTCAATAGTGAATTAATAATCCATGGCCATGCCACGATGGAATGGACTCGTTCGTGGTCGTTTTCCATTTCCCGTAACGAAATCTCAAGGTGGTCTTCCAGGG
>Ga0068712_1001133_pt1 | contig 41002 bp, 31 predicted proteins | sample MTBAKSrepl1MetaG_FD_62987 | JGI IMG/M metagenome (GOLD analysis project Ga0068712, IMG submission 62987) | Enrichment culture microbial communities from Arthur Kill intertidal strait, New Jersey, USA, that are MTBE-degrading - MTBE-AKS1... | ecosystem: Environmental > Aquatic > Marine >... | reverse complement strand
GGACATGGAGGTTTCCGCTGAAATGCTGCCCCCGTTGGACTGCATGACCCGCAGGCTGTCCTTGCCGCCAAGATTGTCCATGATAAAGGAAATGTATTTCTTCATCTTGGGCGAAACATAGGCGTTGATGACCGTGGTCGAAGTTCGCTCGAACTCCCTGAATTCGGACAAAATCTCGTGCGACAGCGAAACGGGCAGATCGAGGCCCTCCAGCAACTCCTTCATTTTGAGTTCGTGGGCCGGGTTGACATAGGAAAAAAGAAAGCACACAGCCACCGACTCCACCTGGGCCTGTTTGACGGCTTCCACCACGCGCCCGGCCAAAGCGGTATCAAAATCCTCATGGACCGAACCATCGCACAATATCCGCCCCCGGGCGCCGAACCTGAGGTCCTGCGGCACAATGTGCGGTTCTTTGCGGTAGGCCAGATCGTACAGGCGGGTACGGTTCTGGCGTCCTATTTCGATGACGTCTTCGAATTTCTTATTGGTGATCAGCGCCGTTTTGACGCCCTTGCGTTCCAGGATGGCGTTGGTGGCCACCGTGGAGCCGTGGACCACATTTTTGGGCAGATCGCCCGCCACGCTGCGCAGGCCGTTCAGCACCGCTTCGGCGGGGTTTGAGGGAGTTGAAAGCAGTTTGCGCACACCCCAGGATTCTCCGTCCTTATAGATGAAGTCAGTGAAGGTGCCACCCGTGTCAACGCCGACGATAATCATCGAATCCTCCGGTCACTCCCTGGACACATATGTAAAAAGGCTCGCCGGGCAAGCGGCGCGTTTTCCCGGAAACTTCCCCGCGGGTCTGAACAGGGCCACGAAGCGAGGTTGCTTACGGTTTGGCCATCGAACAGGGATACGCTGAGTTTACAGGATCGTGAGATCTTCGTCTTTCAGATCCGACACGAACATATGCCCCGGCGCGTGGGTGATCACAAGGGGCGGAAAGGCTGAAATCGCCGCCAGGCCGGAAGTCACCCCGCATGCCCAGAAAACGGGCGTTTCACCGGGATATATGGCGACCGGATCGCCGAAATCGGGTCTGTCCAGATCCTTCACGCCTATCTCTCCGGGATCGCCCCAGTGCACGGGCGCGCCGTGCGTCAGATGAAAACGGGTTGTGATCTGAGCCGCCCGTATGGCCTGATCGGGCTTCATGGGGCGCATGCTGACCACCATATTACATGAAAACGGACCCGCGGAAACGCATGGCCGATTGGTGATGTACATGGACACGTTTTTGCCTTCCTCCACATTGCGGATGGGAAGACCGTTGGCCAACAGCGCGTTTTCGAACGAGAAGCTGCATCCCAGCAGGAAGGTTACCGTGTCGGAGCGAAAGTACTCCGTTACGTCGTTGGTTTCGGTTATGAGGAGCCCGTTTTCAAACACCCGGTACAGCGGCAGGTCAGTCCGCACGTCGGCGCTTTTGGCGATCAGCGGTTCCACGTGGCCCGGCTCCAGAACATCCAGAATCGGACACGGTTTCGGATTGCGCACGCAAAAGAGCAGGAAGTCAAAGGCCAGCTCGCGCGGCAGCATGACCAGGTTGGCCTGCACGTATCCCGCGGCCTGCCCGGTGGTGGGCGCGTTCCAGCGGTTCTGCCGTATGAGACTGCGTAGATCGGATGGCGATTCAAACTGCATGACGGTATCCCGGCCTGTTCAAAATAGGTTTCGCCTGCCGCGTCAAAAAGACAGGCTACAAGCGACAAAAGAAAATTTAGCATAGATACTTTTCGGAAACAAGCGGCGGAGGGCCGAGGCGGCCTGAAACGCCGGGAAAGTTCAACTTATGGTAATGGAATGGTTTTGGCGGGGCGGGGCTTCCCCGAGCGGCGGGACGGCGCCACAGGCCGCGGCGCGGTCCGGGGATGCGCGGACAACTGTTTGCGAGGCGCTCCGGCCGCCGGTCCGGCTGAAATGGCTTTCAGCCGCCTCCCGTTTCCCGGCGGGCCGGAACTTCCACCGCTTGCGCCCGCTATTCTCCTTCGGCGGGATTCTTGTCCTTTTTGCCTTCCACCACCACGGAGAGGTCTTCCACGGCCGTCAGTATGGTTTCGGAAAGCTCGGTGAGGTTTTTTGAAACCTCGGAAGATTCCTGCGCGGTAAGGGCCACCTGCTGGGTGACGCCTTTCATATCCCTGGCGGAATTATTTATATTCGCAATGCCCTGTGTCTGATCTTTAGACGCCACCACAATACCATCCACCAGTTTTCCCGCGGAGTTGACGTGTTCATAAACCACCTGAAACGCTTCGTCGGCGCCCCGAATCAGGATGGATCCGGAATGGACTTTGTCCACGGTTTTCTCAATCAGACCGGCCGTGTTCTTGGCCGCTTCGGCCGAACGCATGGCCAGATTCCTGACTTCTTCGGCCACCACCGCGAAACCGGCCCCGGCCTCGCCGGCCCGCGCGGCCTCAACCGCGGCGTTAAGCGCCAGGAGGTTGGTCTGGAACGCGATCTCATCGATGGTTTTGATTATCTTGCCGGTCTCCTCGGTGGCGGCCGTTATATCGCCCATGGCGGATGTAACGTTTTTCATCGATTTAACGGCGCGGGTTATGGATTTGCCCATGTCCCAGGTTATCTTACCGGCGTTCTCCGCGTCCTCCTTGTTCTTGTTCGCCGCCGCGGACATCTGAGTCAATGAGGAAGCTGTTTGTTCGAAGCTTTCGGTTTGCCGCATGGCGCCATCCAGCATGTTTTTGCTTATGCCGGACATCTCATCCGATGCGGACAACAAGTTTCTCGCGCCGTCCTTCAGGGGCGCCACGACGCGCAGGATGCGTTTGCTGAGCCGGTTGGCGAAGATGAGACAGGCCAGGATGGCGGCGATAATGACCAGCGCCGAAAGCGCGCCTATGATGGTATTGTATTTATCGCCCATACTTCTTATTTTTTTGGGCGTTTCCAGGAATTCGTCTCCATAGGCGGTGGCCGCGATCACCCAATCCCATGGCTTGAAATATTTCACAAAGGCCAGTCTGAGCTGCGGCGGCCGGTCCGGTCCGGGCGACCACAGGTATGAGCGCTCATCGATATCGGACGGCGCCAAGGCCACGGCGCTTTTGGCGATCTCCTGAAAAATCGGTTTTCCCGAGCCGTCCTTTCGATCCTGATAGCTTTCCCTGTTAAAGGCTTTGTTGTCCATGGCGATCATATTGGCTTGAGAGTCCATGACCAGCAGGGAGCCCGCCTTGCCGACCTTCATTTTGGCGATTTCGTTGACCAGACTCTTTTCGAGCGAAGCCTGTTTGACGCCGACGTACAACGCGCCGACCACTTCGCGCGTTTCGCCATGGATCGGTTCATACGCCGTGATGTACCAGGCGTTGACGACATAGGCCCTGCCCCGGAAGGTTTCTCCGCTGAGCAGCGCGCTGACCACCGGATTTTTCGATCCGTCGGGATTGGTGGCCGGAATATAGGTGCCTATGGCTCGCGCGCCGTCCAGCTTCTGGACGTTGGTGGAAACGCGGAGCATGTCCCCGGCTTTGTTCATGCGCTGAAATATGGTGCACGTCTGGGCGGACAGTTCCTTGACTTTGTCGACCACCGGTGAAACCTGCTTGGAATCCGCGTTCTGTCCCAGCCACACCTCGCCGACCATCATCTTGGGCAGATCGATCGGCGTTCCCTGCTTGGTATATTGGTTGACGGCGTTCCACTTCACGGCGTCCCCGGCGGAAAAAGACAACGCGCCGGCGTCGCTCAGCACCGCGCGGGCCACATTGAGGGTGTTGTCGACCAGATTCTGGGCCAGTCCGTTTTGCGCTTCGCACATGGTATAGATGCTGTCGATGGTCCGGTTCAGTTCCATTTTTGCCAGGGCCATGCATTCTTCCGCGGCTACCTGACTCATGTTTCTGTTTAACTGGAAACTGAAAATGAAATAAATAAGCGCGGGGAGGGCGGTCAGTGTTATTCCCGCCAACAACAGCTTTGAACGCAACGCCATAGGGCCTTTCATACTTAAACACCTCACATTTTCCGGAGCTGAAACCATTGTTAAGAGTCTGGGCCGTTGACTATGGCGCCGGCCCAAGCCACGACGCGGAAATTTCAACATGAACGGCAAAAATCCGCAAACGGCGTGATCGCGTCAATCGCGCCATACGTGAGCGGAGACCGTGAAAAGATAAAGCAATCACGTTCCGACCGCCTGGGGTGATTTAAGATAATTCCTCGGGACTACCTAAAGTTATCGGCTGATTACGCGTGAACTTGAATGATTTGTAGCGCCAGGCTCTGAAAATGAAAATCGTGTTCTCGCGGAGGGGAAGCGAAACGCCTGCAAAGGACCAGGGCGCCGCCAAAAAAGAAAGGGGACGGAGAGCTGGTTTAATCGCAAAGGCATGTGAATTTATTGAGAAAATTAACCGCTCTTAGAGAAAGGCCGGGAAAAACTCCCGGCGGTCGGGAAGAATACTTAGAAAAATAGTTTCCAGTCACTATGGATTATTACGGGTGTAATTGTTACTACTATAGACGGAGGGACTGTGACCACATACATTCTCTTCCCCCTACGTTAAGAGCCGCCTGCTCACCCCCAACTCGCGGGCGGCTCTACTTTTTTCCGATCCCCATGGGCGTCCGGATACGGCGGTTCCGCCGGTTCGGGAGCGACGATGCATGCGGTGCAAAAATGTGAACCGGAAAAATAGCATATTATCAACCGCATAGTGAATATGACCGATTTTCCGCTAAAATCGGTACAGCATTTTGTACTCTCCTCGCGCCGCGAAATTCCGCCATTGTCGGGATAAATCCTTTTAACTGTCTGAACTCACAAAAAAAGAAGAGCCCCCTACCGGCGCGCGCAAAGTTGGTAGGAAACTTGCTCCTAGGAAGCGCGACACTATCGCGTCGTAGGGGCGTGATGGAGAAGGCGTTCATTGAGGTGTTGTTTTAGCTACTCTAGCAGTACTCATAGTTTCATTCATGCAGTCAATCTTGGAACCTGTCTTAGCCGCTGTGTAATTTGTGGTATAACTATTAAGCGATAAGTATGTTTAAACTGATAATACTAACGTTGGGTGATGGTTTGTTCGCAGAGCAACTGATCCGGCATAAAGGGGGGAGGTATGTCGGTCCAAACAATAGGGAGCCGAAAATTAGTAGAGCTTAGAGAGAGACTGATCGGACTGGAAAGAGAAAAAGAAGAACTTGAAGAAAAGATTAATGGTCTGCGCCAGAAGTTTGCCGAGACCTCGTGCCCGTGTGAAATCGGTTCTGTTTTCAAGTCTAAAAGGAACGGTCGACTTGCCCAGGTCATAAAGGTCGAATACTCCGAATGGCGCGATTACGAGCTGGTGGGACGTAATATTTGCAAGAACGGGTCCCTGGGCGCGGTGGTGACCATTGATGAGATAAACTGGATTCGCGTCGAGGCGGACGACAGTTTGGACGAATCCGACGAAAGCGAGATTTTGTCGCTGGATTTTTTTCCGTCTCTGGCGCCCAGACGGTCAAAGAGCCGGAGCAGCCACTAGAGCCCGGGTAGTCGACGCGACAGTGGCCCCGGGCAAGGGGCGATTGCGGCTCGTCTCTATGGTCGCGCGTGAAGAGCGCGCTTCCGACGTTCAAAATACGCGCATATCCCGCTTCCGAAAACGGAGCGCCTGATGGCGGAACGCCTTCGGGCTCGCCACGGATTTGGCCGTGGTTGAGCCCGTGACGGTAACGCCGCAGGACGCCCGCGCGTTTCCGCTCGCCATCACGGAGAGCCGGACCGCCCACTCACGCCATTCCCACCTGAATCCTGTAGTCCCTTTTTAGAGCAGCTTAATGGGCTTGGGGTCCGTGTACGGATCGCCCACGTAGTTCAGATCCACCGGTTCGGTAGGCAGATATTCCACTGAATCCGTCCCCGCGATTCTGAAGGACCGGTCGTGACCGGGAACGATAATGTCCGCCAGCGAGCGCGCCCTGTCGTAGCTGCGCAATGAGGCCGCTTCTTCGAAAAACGACGGAGGAGCCTGATTGCGTATAAACTCCCACGCGTTTTTAACCGAATCGCTCGCCAGCAGTACACGATCGCTCTCCAGATAAAGCCCCATCATCCCCGGCGTGTGACCCGGCAGCGCGACGGCCCGTACCCCCTCGGCGAATTCGTGACCGTCCTCTATAAGGGTAAAACGCGGCTTCAGCTTGTTTAGTATGGTCATGGGCACATACGGGTCGCGCGAGCGGAGGTACTGTTCGTCGAAAGCGTACTCGAACTCCGTCCGGGACATGTATAGTTCCGCGTCTTCAAACACCTCGGCGTTGACGCTGTGGTCGAAGTGGCAGTGCGAAAGAAAGACCGTATCGATGTCGCGAGGGGCTATCCCTCTGGCGCGCAGCTTTTCCAGCAAGGTTCCCCGGTCTCCGTATGACCCTGTGTCGAACAGAAATTTTTTCGCTCCCAGCTCCAGCAGGACCACACTGAGCCAGCCCGTGGCGCCGCGTGGGGAACTCACCGGCACACCCGGCAATACAATGGTGTAAGATGGCCGCATATCCTCCGCCTTTAACTCCGGTTGATCCGGTTTTTGACGACCCGGCTCCCGCGTCGCCGCCCTGGAGCGGGTCGCTTTTTTTCTCCTCGTGTAGCATGAATCGGCCATAAAAGGGGGGAATATTTGGAGAAGGAAAGCGCGCCGGCGACATGCTCTATCGGCGGATGTGTGGGGAGCGGTTACCGTTTCAGGGCCGCGCCGATTTTAAGAGACAGTTCCTCCAGCGTGTACGGCTTTTGTATGAAGCCGTCAAAACCCTTTTCCGCGCTGGTTTTGGCCTGTCCTTCGGCGCTGTAGCCGCTGGAAATGAGGATTTTCTTGGTGGGATCGATGGCCCGCATCCGGCTCAGCGCTTCTTCCCCGTTCATCCGAGGCATGACCATATCCAGGATTACCAGATCGAGCGAACCGTTGGCGCTCAGGTATTTTTCCAGCGCCGCCTCTCCGTCCGTGGCCGTCTCCACCCGGTAGCCAAGTTTGGCCAGCAATCTGCCGCCGCTGCTCAGGACGGCTTCATCGTCGTCCACCAGCAAAATAGTTTCGGTCCCGCGGGCGGGCTCGCAGGATGGGGTTTCCTCCACCGCCGCGCCCCTGACCGACGCGGGCAGGTATATGGTGAACAGGCTTCCCTTGGTCAATTCGCTGTACACGGTTATAAAACCCTTGTGGTTTTTTATTATGCCGTACGCGGAAGCCAGGCCCAAACCGGTGCCCTGTTCCTTTTCCTTGGTGGTGAAGAAGGGCTCGAATATTTTGGACTGAATGGACTTATCGATGCCCACGCCGGTGTCGGTGACGGAAATTTTGATGTAAGCGCCCGGTTCGACCCAATGAGGCTGCGTGTCTTCCCTGGAAAGATGCGCGTTAGCGGTCTCAACGGTCAGAACGCCCCCACCGGGCATCGCTTGCCAGGCGTTGACATACATGTTGTAGAGGACCTGCTCGATCTGACCCTGATCGACTTCCGCGGTATGAAGGTCGTCCGCCAGATTGGTTTTTACGAGGATCTCTTTTTTGGCGCGGCCGAACATGTCGGTGGTCTTGGCTATGAGCTGGTTTATATCGGTGGACTTCACTTCATACGGGCCGCCCCGCGCCAGATTCAAAAGCTGCCGGGTGATTTTTGCCCCGCTTTCCACATGCTGTTCGATATTTTTGGCGTATTCCAGCCGCGGGTCATGAGGCCCCATATTCAGGATAATCAGGGAGGCCGAGCAGGAAATGGCGGTCAGGAGGTTGTTGAAGTCATGCGCCAGGCCTCCGGCCAGGGCCCCCACCGCTTCCATCTTCTGGGCTTGCCGCAGTTTTTCCTGGATTTTCTCCCGGCCGGTTATGTCCCGCACAAATCCTTGCGCCGCGCGCATTCCATTGAATTGGATTTCCGAGATCATGATCTCGGCCCTGAACGTCGACCCGTCTTTGCGCGCCGCGTCATAGACACCGTTGAGCGGCGACGATCCGCCGCCATCCAGCAGCGTGTGAAGATCTCTCAGCAGGTCCGTGTAGCTCGCGGCCTCGAAAAGGGCGGACAGGTTTACTGCTTCGGCTTCTTCTCCGGTAAGCCCGAAAAGGTCGGTCATTCGTTGATTCATGAATAAAAACCGGCCGCTGGTATAGCCCAGGACGAACAACCCTTCCAGGGTGTTTTCCACCAGCGCGCGATAGCGTTTCTCGCTTTCCAGAAGCTGGCGTTCCACGCTGCGCCGTTGAGCGGCCTCGGCGCTTAGTTCATTGTTTTTGCGGTCCAGCTCCATCGTCCGTGCGTTCGCCCGTTTCCTCAGGACCAGACCGGCGCAGACGGCAAGCAGTATGGCGCCCGTGATCGTGACAAGCGCCAACCAGAGCAAGGGAGGCGCCTCGGGGTACGAGGCGCCGTGGAGGTCACCCGGCGTTTGGTAGACGAAGGGACTCGGACATTTTCGCGGGATCGCAAGTTCCGCCGCGTTGGTCATGGCGCAGGGGAACGCCGCGAGACGATCGTCATCGGCCTTGATGGGGGCGGTGTTGGAGGGAAGGGACGAAAGGGGCCGGCTCCACCCGGCGGAGGGAACCTCGGCGCCGGAGCTTCGCCCGTCAGCGGGGAAACCGGGGGTAAGCGACCCGGGGCCCGCCGTTTCAAGGGAAGCGGTTACGGCCTCAAATTTTCCGCTATGGAGGACGGGTTTATTGTGTGACCCGCGCCGTTCCTCTTTGCCGTCGGCGTGAGAGGCGAGCGCGATTGGCTCATAGGCGCTGACAATGACCGTATTGCTTTGACCGTATCCTGTATCAAGCGCAAATAGCAGAAGAATAAGCAGAAAAACTGTCGTACGGCGTATCACGGTAAATCTTTCCAGTCCCAGTGGAGCTGAGCAGTCTCTGTGTGTGGCGCCCGGCGGACGGTTGTCCGAACGCGTCATTCGGTTGGTTATCTACACCGCGCTTGTTCGTAAACGGTTACAGTTTCGTTACTCTTTATCTAAATAAGTAAGGAACGCAGGTTCGCGAGCCGGGGAAGACCGTGTCCGCGCCGTTCGGGACGCTTGAACGCCATAAAGTCCGCGGGCGGGAAAATCTCTAATGGATAAAGAACAATGATAGTATAATATCAAGTTAAGCAGGCGAATTGGAGGCGTGTATGAAGTTGAAGAGTATAGCCCCGGTAATGGTGGTTTGTCTTGCGGTCGCTTTCGTGTGGTCCGCGTGCTCCACCGCTCCGGAAAGATCTACGGGCGAAAGCCCCGCGGCGGCGGCTTCCCCCGCTCCCGGCGCGATACCGGCCCCTCAGAGCGCGGAAACGGACGCCATGAGCGCCGCCGACGAGGCCGTCAACCGCGAAGTCAAGACAAGGCTCTTTAATGACCCTCGGCTCAGCGCGTTCGCCATTACGGCCCACACGAGCGGGGGAGTGGTCACGCTGACCGGCGCGGTGGATTCGGAGGCCGATAAAAAGCGCGCCGCCGACCTGGCCGGGTCTGTGGACAACGTTAAATCAATAAGGAACCTCATTACACTGAAGTGATACGACAGTCGCGGATAACGAAAAGAAAGGAGCGGAGCGGCATGAACAAGCTGACCGGCGCTTTGATCGCCTTGCTTTTGGCGTTTTCCATGCTTATGGGTATGGTGGGGTGCGAGAAGGAAGGCGACTTCGAGAAAGCGGGCAAGAAAATCGACAAAGCCGTGGAGGAAACCAAGGAAAAGGTTGAGGACGCGGCCGACAAGGCCAAGGATAAAGCCGGGGAACTGCAGAAAAAGGTCGATCAGGCCACGGACAAAAAATAGGCGGCCGGCGCGCGCCCTGTGGCTTCACGGGCTTCCGGCCGGGAGTAATTCCAAGCCATGAGGAGATGCGAATATGACTGGAAAAAGCGCATATGTGGAAATGATTGAGAAGAAACTGGAAGAAGTGGACGTCTATTACAGGAAATTGAAGCAAAAAGGGAAAATGGCCAAAATAGACGCTGAAATAGAATACACCATGAAGCTCGATGAACTGAATAAAAAAAAGGAAGACCTGAGCGAACGGTTGTCCGAGTTCAAGAAGTCGAGCGGAGAAGGCTGGGACAGCCTGAAGGCGGGATTCGAAAAAGCGTACGGCGAATTGAAAGTGGCTCTTGACGAGGCCAAGTCCAAATTCAAGTAATACCCCGGCGCCTCCCCGTATTCGGTCCGGCTCCCCCCACGGGAGCCGGCGCCTTATTTCGCGCGCGTATGTTAGTATTACAGTTGCGCGGCTTTCCATGCTATAAGCGTAAGGGATACTCCTGCTTCGTAGGAAACGCCGATGGAGCGTGGGCGGCTTATATGCAAACAGGGAGTTCATTTTTTTATTGAAATCGTACTCATTCGCTTTCTTTTCCTATGCATTTGAGTATCGACGCCATCCGAAAGGGGTTATACTAAAAATAGTTTCGTCCACACGGCGCTGAAAGGAAGTTTCCATCCATGCCCAGAAAATCAAAGAAAACCGGAACAAGCAAAGCCGTCAACGAAAGTGGAGAAAAGAAACGGACCGAGCCGCTGGCCACGGTCAACGATCAAGCGCTCAAAAAGCGGAATCCCTTTTACATGGTGGGCATCGGCGCTTCCGCCGGGGGGCTGGAAGCCTTTGAAACATTCTTCAATTATATGCCCGAAGACAGCGGCATGGCCTTTATTCTGGTTTCCCATCTGGACCCTTCCCACACCAGCATGCTGCCGGAACTGATACAGCGCCACACCAAAATGAGGGTCAGGCAGGCGGCCGACGGGATGCGGGTGGAACCCAATACGGTGTATATCACCTCTCCGGACCGGGAACTGGCTCTCTTAAATGGCGTACTGCAGCTTCTGGAGATGGTTAAAGTTCAGGGAATCCGGACGCCCATTGACTCGTTTTTCCGTTCCCTGGCGCAAGACCAGCGGGAAATGGCCGTCTGTATCGTCCTTTCCGGCATGGGCAGCGACGGTTCTCTGGGATTAAAGGCCATAAAAGCCGAGCTGGGCATGGCCATGGCCCAAGACCCGGCCAGCGCCAAGTATGACAGCATGCCCCAGGCGGCCATCGCCACCGGGCTGGTGGATTACACGCTGCCGCCGGACAAGATGCCCGAACAGCTCCTGGCTTACACGCGGGCCGCCGGCCGCGCGATAACGCAGGAGGTCGTCAGGGAGGGCAAGAAAGCGGACGCGCTCGGCAAGGTGTGCGTGATCGTCAGGGGCGCAACCGGGCACGATTTCTCCCTGTATAAGGAAAACACCATTCTCAGGCGTATCGACCGGCGCATGGCCATCCATCAGATCGACGATATTTCCCATTACGTGCGCTTCCTGCAGCATAACCCGCATGAAGTGGAACTCCTGTTCAAGGAGCTGCTCATCGGAGTCACCAACTTTTTCCGGGACCCCCAAGCCTTCGAGGCCCTGGAAAAGGCGCTGACCCCCCTGCTGAAAGAAAAACCCGACAATTCCCAGGTTCGGGTGTGGGTCCCCGGCTGCTCCACCGGCGAGGAAGCCTACTCCGTGGCCATGATAATCCGCAAAGTCATGAAAGAACTGCATAAACAATTTGAAGTCCAGATATTCGCCACGGACATCGACAACAACGCCATCGATATGGCGCGGGCGGGAACGTATCCTTTGATGATCTCCGCCGATGTGCCGCCTGAATGGCTGGAACGGCATTTCACAAAAGAGAACGGATTCTACCGCATAAACAGGGAAGTCCGTGAAATGGTCGTGTTCGCATCGCAGAATTTGATCAAAGACCCGCCGTTCACTAAGCTGGACCTGATTTGCTGCCGCAATGTGCTGATCTATCTCAAAAATGAGCTGCAGCAAAAATTGATTCCCCTGTTTCATTACAGTCTCAGACCGGGGGGTATTCTGTTTCTGGGGACTGCGGAAACCGTCGGCGGATTTTTGGATTTCTTCCAACCCCAGGACAAGAAATGGAAAATCTACTCCCGAAAGGACGCGATGGGTTCCAAACACGCCGTAATGGATTTCCCTTTTACCTCAGGCCTGGGGGGGGAGCCGAGGACCTCCGAGCAGCCGGTCAAGGAACAAATCACCATGCCCAAGGCCCTGGAACAGATTTTGTTGGAGGAGTTCGTTCCGCCCAGCGTGCTGGTCAATGAACGGGGAGACATCGTGCGTATCCACGGCCGCACCGGAAAATATCTGGAACCCGCGTCGGGGGCGCCCAATCTCAACATCGTTGACATGGCGAGGGAAGGATTGCGGCTGCAGCTTTCTTCGGCTTTGCGCAAGGCCAGATCCCGCAAAGCCGTCGTTACCTATGAAAATCTGCGGGTCCGGGTCAACGGCGGCTTTGTTACGGTGGATATGACGGTGAAATATATGGACCGGCCGGAATCCATGCGGGGGCTCATGCTGGTGATTTTTGAGGAGCAGGAGCCTTCGCGCGTTAAAAAAGTTGCCGGAACACATGATGCGGTTGAGACCCCCGGAGCCGTCGTTCGGGTCCGGGAGCTGGAAAACGAACTCGCGGAAACCAAAAGCAGTCTGCATGTAACCATCGAGGAATTGGAGACTTCCAACGAGGAGCTGAAATCCTCCAATGAGGAATTGCAATCCACCAACGAGGAGCTGCAAAGCGCCAACGAGGAATTGGAAACCTCCAAAGAGGAGCAGCAGTCGCTTAACGAGGAACTGGTTACGGTCAACTCCGAACTGCAGGGGAAACTGGAGGAGCTGTCCATAACCACCAATGACATGAGAAATTTGCTGAACAGCATCAATGTGCCCACCATATTCATGGACAATCATCTGCGTATCAAGCGCTATACCGCCAGCGCCATCGACCTTTTCAACCTGATCTCCTCCGACGTGGAGCGTCCTCTCCCCGATATTTCCCACAAACTGGAATACTCCAGGCTCTACGATGACCTCAGGCAGGTCATTGCCACGCTGCAGCGGCGCGAGGCGGAGGTAAAAACCAGAGGCGGCGACTGGTACAACATGCGTATCTCCCCCTACCGCACCATAAATGACTCCATTGATGGAGTCGTGATGACCTTCCAGAATATCAACGAACAAAAACGCGCCACGCAAAAAGCGGAGGATCTCTCCGTATTCAACGAAGCCATTGTGGACACCGTGCGTGAAGCGTTGCTGGTCCTTGACAAGGACCTCAAAATCATCTTTGCCAACCGCTCTTTTTACAATACTTTTAAAGAGTTCCCGCCCCACACCGAGGGAAAAACGATCTACGATCTGGGAAACCGCCAGTGGGACATACCTGACTTGAAAAAGGTTTTGGAAGAGATTCTTTCCAAGGATAAATCCTTTGAGGATTTTGAAGTCAGGCATGAATTCCCCTCCATAGGAGAGAGACGAATGCTCCTGAACGGCCGTAGGCTCACCGGCGGGAACGCCGGCGACGGAAGAATTCTCCTGGCCATCGAGGATGTGTCCGGCCGCGGGGAGGCGTGACGGAATCCGGGAAACGAACGGCGAAGCCATAAGCGAGCCCTCTCCCCGCGCGGGTTGGTTGAAGGGCCTCTGACCGTTCACGGGGTCCGGCGGCGGTCACACTGACCGGCCGGGTCGTCCGAAACAACCGACAGGAAAAAACATGCGCGCAAAAACACCCATGAGTGATCTGCGCCACAGAGCGGAAAAGCAACTAAATTCCCGCCTGCAACGGCCTGACCTTAAAAGGATTCCCTGGACCGACCTGGAAAAACTCGTGTACGAACTCGAGGTCCACCAGATCGAGCTGGAAATGCAGAACGAGGAGCTCAGACGGGCCCAGGAGGAGCTGGAGGATTCGCGGCTCAAATACTTCGACCTGTTCGAGCTGGCGCCCGTGGGATACGCCACCATGAGTCCCCTGGGTATTATCAGGGAGGTCAACCTTACCGCCGCGAGCATGTTGGGTATAGAACGGTCCCGGTTGATCGGCCGGGCCTTTTCCTGGTATGTGGACGAGTCCTCCCAGGAGGCCTGGCTGTCGCTGCTCATGCAGGTCCGGGATAACGGCGACAAACGATCGGGTGAGCTGGCGCTGATCCAAAGGAGAGATGAGAAAGACTCGCGGCGCGTTCTTGTAGAGCTCATGACGGCCGTCGGAAACGCGGACCTCATCCGGGTCAACTTGGTCGACATCACCGAGTCCAAACGGGCCGCCGAGGAACTTCGTGAAAGTGAGGAGCGATACCGGACCCTGTTCGAGTCGATTGACGAGGGATTCTGCATTGTTGAAGCGCTCTTCGCCCAGAACGGCCGGCCCGTGGATTACCGCTTCCTGGAGACCAATCCTGCCTTTGAGACGCAGACGGGGCTGCGCGACGTGGTGGGGAAGCGGATAAGGGAGCTGGCCCCGAACCACGAGGAACACTGGTTCGACATATACGGCCGCATCGCCCTGACCGGCGAACCCGAGCGATTCACCAGGGAGGCCAAATATCTCGACAACCGATGGTTCGATGTCTATGCGTTCAAGGTGGGGCGCCCGGAGGAACGGAAGGTGGCCATCCTCTTCAATGACATTACGGCTCGAAAAAGAAACGAGGAGGAACTGCGGCGGCAAAAGGATCAGATGCGTCTGCTGATCGACGCGCTGCCTGCGCTCATGGCCTTTGTCGACACGGATCGGCGGTATGTTATCGTCAACAAGCCTTATGAACGCTGGTTCGGGCGGCCCGCGGAGGAGATCATAGGCAAGACCGTGCAAGAGATCCTCGGAGACGAGGCGTACGAGGTTATTTCCGAGTATGTCGACGCCGCGCTTTCCGGGCTGCAGGTTACTTATGAAAGCATTGTGCCGTATAAAGGCGTTGGATCCATCCATGTCAGAACCACCTTGGCGCCGTTTATCTGTGAAGAGGGGAAATTGAGGGGCTATTTCGCGCTCATTCAGGACATCACCCAACAAAAGGAGGATGAGGAAAAGCTCAAGGTCGCCGTGGTCGAACGGGAAACACTGTTGGGAGAGATCCACCATCGGGTCAAAAACAATCTGGCGGTTATCAACAGCCTGCTCAACCTGCAAATGGGAAAAACGCCCGAGGAAAGCGCGCGGCTTTTCATCCAGGATTGCCAGTCCCGGATCAGGTCCATGGCCCTGATTCACGAATCGCTCTATCAGGCCAAGGATTTTTCCAGACTGCATCTCAGGGACTATGTCTCCAGCCTTGTCAACGCCCTCCTCTCAACCTATCGTGTTTCCTCAAGCCGGGTGCGGCTGGACCTGGACATAGAACAGAACATCCTCCTGCCCTTGGACTGTACGGTCCCCTGCGGGCTGATCCTGAACGAGCTTATATCCAACTCGCTCAAGCACGCCTTTCCACCGGGGCATAGCGGCGTGATAACCATACAGGGCCGCCAGACCGGCGACGGCGAAGTGGAATTGAAGGTGAGCGACAACGGCGTGGGCATCCCTGATCATGTCGATATCCGCAAGACCGGTCAACTGGGTTTGCAGTTGGTGATCAGCCTGGTGGAACGGCAGCTCAAGGGAACGCTGGGGGTCCAAATAGAAAACGGAACCACGTTCCTCATCGCCTTCGACCCGTCAAGATTCATGAGAGCATGACGCGCGGGGGCTCTCTTCCGGAGGGGGCGCTGAACTAAAACTTTGTTGAAAATGGGAGGACCCTTTTTGGCAAAAAGGGTCTCTCCCATGCCCACCCCCAAAAAACTGAAGTCTTGGGTTTGCTTTTTCCCGTCATTGCCCGACTTGATCGGGCAATCCAGCCCCTGGGGGCGCGGGGGGAAGCTATTCCCCCGCATGGCCTTAATTTCATCCTTCCCGCCAAAACGCGGGAATAATCAAATAATCCTCTTCGGAACCGGCCCATGCCGCGCGGCTTGTCAGATTCCTGAAGCCCGGCGCTTTTCGCACGTTTTCGGGAATGGCTTTCCGCTCCGCATAGCGCTCCGCGCAGGCGTCAAGAATCCATTTCATGCCTTCCACGTCCGCGTGATTGTATTCGATCAGCCGTCGCATGGCCTCAAGGTCGCCCCATTTGTATTTGCGCCAGAGCGCCGGGGCCGCTTCTCCCCGCATATCCGCGATTTCAGTTTTCCTGGCGAGCCCGATGGCCTTTTCAACGGCTTTCTGTCCCCCGGAAAGACCCACCCGTTTGGCGAAAAAGCGCAGGTCGAGATGTAGAGGCGGCGTTGCGAGGTCTTTGAAATGTACGCGCAGAAATTTCAAATCGAACAGGACGCCGTTGAAGGTGACCAGGACCTTGGCCGCGGCCAGGGCCTCCCTGAGCGGCCTGTCGTCCCGTCCGTTGATGTACACGCCATAGCGGCCGCCCATTGACCATCCCACGATGGTTACGCTGTCGTAGTAGACGCTTAACCCGGTGGTTTCTATGTCCAGAAAGAGCGTGTCCCGCGGAAATTCCAGCGCCGCCCGGTAATACTCGGCGGGCGGCAGCGTCCGGGCGAAAAACTCCATGTCCCCGCGCGCGTAGGCCGCCATGGATTCGGACAGCCCCGCGTCAAAGGACGCGGCGCCGAACAGGGCTTTTTGCTCCGATTTGGCGGCGGCGTACGCCTCCCAGGTCGTGAGGCCCTTTTGCCAGAGAAGCCGCTCGGTCTTCCCGCCCACTCCCTTCAGATGTAGAAACGTCGATCGCAGCATGGTTCGATACGGTGGATTGCGTTGTTTATAGGTGAATCCGCCCGGCGCAAGGCTACCAATCCCGGCGTTTTTAAGCAAGCCCGGACGCGGCGGGACCGACGGAGCAGGGAATCAAAACGTTTTATGGTCCCCCCCGGCGCGGCCTCTCACGCTCATTGTTCGTCATCCCCGGCCTGATCGCTTATGAGCGGCCGCGAGCATATATCTCGCAATAGATGATATAAGTAAGGATGTCATAAGTATGTTTAATGAATAAAAAAGAGATTTATACTGATAAAGACAGAAATAGGTGATAAATAAAAAAATATAAAGTTATAAAAATGATAACCGATTTACTAAATCAACGGTTATGAGAAGAATAAGAGCTAGCGGGAGGGATGAAAACAATGGGTTTGACTCTGGGTAAGAAGATTTCTTTAGGATACCTGGCGGCGCTGATTTTTCTGATGGTAATCAGCATTGTTTCCACCTTGGGCGTGGGCGAAATCGTTAAGAACGCGGATGATGTCATAAAGGGGCATCAGCTTGAATCCACTCTGGCGTACCGGGAAATAGACCACTTATGCTGGGCCAACCAGGTCAACATGTTTCTGCTCGACGAGTCCGTGAAACGGCTCGAAGTTCAGACAGACCCCACCAAATGCGCGCTTGGAAAATGGCTGTACGGCGAAGGCCGCAAGGAGGCGGAAGCCTTTCTTCCTCAACTCGGCTCCTATTTCAGCTCCATTGAAGACCCGCACCGCAGGCTTCATCAATCGGCCATAGTCATACAGGATCTGACCCTCAGGGAGGGCAGGGGGCCGGCAAAAAAAGCGTTCGCGGAACAAACGGTTCCGGCTTTAAGGGAAACGCAGGGACTGCTGCAGGAGATTTCGAGCGTGGCCAAATCGCAGATAATGACCGATGAAGCCATGCTGGAAGCCGCGGAGGGGACCAAACGAAATGTTATCGTCATCGGCGCCGGGGCGGCGCTGGCCTGCGTTCTGTTTTCGCTGTTCATATCGCGTTGGGTGGGCAAGGTTTTGAGAAGAATTTCCGCAAGCATGCGTGACGCCGCCCATCAGGTCGCCTCCGTGGCCGGACAGGTGTCGGGCTCCAGCCAGTCTCTGGCGGAAGGGGCTTCGGCGCAGGCCGCTTCATTGGAACAGACCTCCGCGTCTCTGGAAGAAATGGCCAGCATGACCGGGAAAAACGCGGATAACGCCAATCGGGCCGATGACATCGTCAAGGAGTCCAAGCGGGACATGGAGGAGGCCAGGCAATCCATGACGGAGTTGAGCCGATCCATGGAAGAAATATCCAGCGCCAGCGAAGAGACATCCAAAATCATAAAAACCATCGATGAGATCTCCTTTCAGACCAATCTTCTGGCGCTGAACGCGGCGGTGGAAGCGGCGCGGGCCGGGGAGGCCGGAGCGGGTTTCGCGGTGGTGGCCGATGAAGTGCGCAATCTGGCCATGCGGGCCGCCGAAGCCGCCAAAAACACTTCCGGGCTGATCGAAGGAACCGTCAGGAGCGTCCAGGCGGGGTCCACGCTGGCCGCCAGAACCAGCGAGGCCTTGGATCAATTCGTCGCCGGTTCTCTGAAGGTGGGCGAACTGGTGGCCGAAATCGCGGCGGCGTCCGGCGAACAGGCGCTGGGCATAAAACAATTGAACTCAGCGGTGAGCGAAGTCGACCGCGTCACCCAGCAGAACGCCGCCCAGGCCGAGGAAACGGCCGCCGCGTCGGAGGAAATGAGTTCGCAGTCCGAGACGCTGAACGATCTGGTGGAGCAACTCATCGTCATGGTGCAGGGCGCCGCCAAGGGCGGCTCGATACGGGGAAGCCGTGACCGGTGGAAGGAACTGCCCATGGAACCGGCCCGGCGATTAGAATGATATATAAAGCAATTTGGGGAGGAACCTTTTTGAAAAGGTGGTCATCGTTAGCTCCGACAAGGAGTACATGATCTCCTTCTCCCTCCGGGAGAAGGTCGGGATGAGGGCTGATAAATACAGCGGGGGAATCGCTTCCCCCGCGCCCCCTTTAGAGATTTCTCGCTGCGCTCGAAATGACCGGCGGCGCCTGAGGGCGCATGGATGAGAGCGCGGGCAACCAGGGACCAAGTCGGATTGACCTCATCGCGAAAGAGGTTTTGGCGCCTCACCCGCGCTTTCCCAGCCCCCTCTTGTGGTCGCTACATGAAATAACCACACAATTTTTCCACAGTGGAAACATGTTGAGAGGAATTTGTTTAGAGGGAGAAGTCGACAACCGAAAATAACTTTTATCGGTTCTTGGTGTAAGAGCTTTTTTTAGAGAGCGTTTTTATAAGAGGTTTCAATTTTTCAGGGGCTGCGGCGCTCGAAACATTCAAGGTTTTTTTGCGGTCCCCAAAATCTATCGTGATGCTGTGAAGCACCGAGTCGGGCCTAAAATTATCTTCCGATTGAGCAATATCAAAAAAGTCTGAATTGTCAATTAACGAAAGCAGGCGGTCCGCTTCCTCTTTTGATCCCGTATCGCTGTCAAATTCGTATTTCTTTTGGAGGCCCGCAAAACCGCCGCTTTCATGATATATAATCTTCATTTATCCGCTAGTCCCCAATATTTCATATGACCTTAACCTCTTCCCACGCTTCTCGCACTGCTTTTTCTTCGAGGCTTCCGGAGCCGTATTCCTCACGGGCAACGGCTATGGTACTTTCAGCCGCGTTTATAAAAGAGGATGAAGGGTGTAATTTATGAGCTAAGGTTTTATACCATATTACACCCGTTTTCTGCCATGCGAAACCACCAATGCGCATTGCAGCGAGATAAAATGCGTGATTCGGTATTCCGGAGTTTATATGAACTCCTCCTCGATCGTTCCATATTGGCAAGTCCAGGTAATTATCCATATTTGCCGGTTGAGGATCTGTGCCTATTATTGGATGGTTGACATAAGCGGTACCTGGAGCTTTCATAGACCTCAAAGCATACTTATCCCCAATAAGGACTTTTTCTCCGATTAACCAGTCAGCTTCTTTGACATCGAGGCCAAGTACCCGTTGCTTGCATAGGGAGCCAAAAACATCAGAAAAGTGTTCATTTAGCGCGCCCGGTTGGAATTGATAAACAAGCTTGGCGGTGTAGTCGGTAACGCCATGTGTCAGCTCATGGGCTGTGATATCGATATCAATGGTGAATCTGGTGAATATTTGCCCATCACCATCACCGTATACCATCTGTTCTCCATTCCAAAACGCGTTATTAACGTCCTCCCACCGACTATCGACAGTATCCCATTCACAGATGTGGACAGTGGAAATTAAGGGCATTCCCGCATCATCTATGGAGTTACGCTTGTATTCTTTCCAAAACAGATCCCACGCATGGCCGGTTCCTTCATACGCTTCATTAACCGCGTCATCTTCAACCGACCCGCCTCCTTCGTCTCGCACAAGGACGCCTGGAAGATTATCCCTGCATTGAGCGTCATACACACGTCGGATCTTTTTTGCTGTAAAAGATTCCAGGCCAGTAAGCATCCTTGGCCGAATTAACGATGGCTGCCTTTGTAGCAGGGATCGCTCCTCTCTAAGGGTTTGCCCCTGCATGAGCGCGCGCAACGCGAGTGCGCGTTGTTTTGTATCTCCCTGCTCTATGATCCTTTCCAACATATGCGGCGGAATTATGCAATGGATATGATTGCGACCAAAAGCCATGACCATTACCTCCTGTAAAATAATTTAATGATATAAACTTGTTTTGCGGCGTTAAGACCGAGTTCATTCCACGCGGAAAAATATCGTAGACTTTCAGGGCGCTCATGTTCTCTATGCGTAGTTATATTTGTTATAATAATTATAGCAAATATAGCTAAAAAGATAGCATGTCTCTGCGGATGCGAGATCCAGTACGCAGCTTATTCCGAGCGTTTTTGCGGTGGAGAGATTGTTGCGCCGATGCGATTCGAAACGTCGCTTTTTGCCAAACCAGCAGGATCTGAGAATTTGAAACAAAGGGCATGGGGAGCGATGAAAAAGAGAGGTAACACCGCTTAATACTGATTTTATTTTAGTGCTTACTGAATAAATATGTCAATTATGTTTTCAATACAATTGACATATTTATAATTCTATATACCTTTGCGTGAAGGCCCCGCTTTCCGGCGCTGCGCAACGTTCATGGAGATCCCCATCCGCGCCCGACCATCCTGTCCGGGATGAAAAGTATTGAAACTTACCAGAGGATTTGTGCGGACAGAGACTTGGGAACCCGGCTTTCGCCCTATTCACAATGGGGATTTTTTAAAAGGAGGGTATGGGGGGAAACTTTTTTTAAAAAAAGTTTCCCCCCATCTGTTATTCAAACGCTTTTTACGTTCTTTTTATTTTTCTTATCCTACTGAATGGTCTGGCACACCTGTTCGATGGCGCGGGCCAGAGCCTCGTCTTCTTTTCTCACATCTTCAAGCGTTTTCGGTTTGACCTCGGCGGGCCTTTCCTCCAGCCCGTATTTCCATTTCAGGAACTGTTTTCCGGTGGTCGGATACAGGGCATAGATCAAGAGATCGTAGTCGTCCTTGGCCAGATCGCCGATTTCGGCCCTGGCTTTTTCCAGTTCGGGCTCCAGATAGTCGGCCGCGCGTCCGGTCACCGGCTCCTGGCCGCGTTTGTAGCCCTTGAGCACTATCTTGGCCACTTCCGGGTCGATGGGAGTGGGGGTTTTGCCGTACAGGCCGTATACCAGGTCCTTGACCTGATTGGTGACCATCTTATACCGGCCGAACAGCACGTTCAGCACGGACTGCACACCCACGATCTGGGAGGTCGGCGTTACGAGCGGCGGGGTTCCGAGTTCCGTGCGCGTTCTGGGAACTTCCGCGTACACTTCGGCCAGCCGGTCCAGGGCCTTGTTTTCCTTGAGCTGGTTGACCAGGTTGGAGATCATGCCGCCGGGCACCTGATGCATGAGCACGCCGGTGTCGATAACCGACATCTTGTGCTTGGCGAAATAGTCGCGGTACTTGGGCGCGATTTCTTCAATGTAATCACCCATTTTGATGAGCGCTTGCAGGTCCAGGCCGGTGTCTCGATCCGTGCCGTACAGCGCGGCCACGATCGGCTCGGTAGCCGGCTGTGAGGTCCTCAAGGCAAACGGCGCCAGGCAGGTGTCCACGATGTCCACGCCGGATATGGCCGCTTCCAGATAGACCATCGATCCCATGCCGCTGGTGTAGTGGGTATGCAGATGGATGGGAATGGTGATCTTCTTCTTCAGCTCGGTTATGAGCTTGGCTATGTCGAACGGCGCCATGATGCCGGCCATGTCCTTGAGGCACAGGGAGTCGGCGCCCATGTCCTGCAGCTCGTTGGCCTTGTTTACGTAGTATTCCAGATTAAACACGTCGCCGCCCATACGGCGTTCGGTCAGGGAGTAGCAGATGGTGCCTTCGAAGAATTTGCCGTTGGCCTTGATGCGCTCCACACAGGTTTCAAAGTTGCGGAAATCGTTGAGCGCGTCGAAGACGCGGAAGATGTCCATTCCGGCTTCGCACGATTTGTCCACGAACAATCTGACCACGTCGTCGGCGTAATTGCGGTAGCCGACCACATTCTGGCCGCGCAGCAGCATGCTGAAGGGGGTCTTCTTGATATATTTTTTGAGGATTTTGATTCTGTCGAAGGGGTCCTCAGCCAGAAAACGATGCATGGTGTCGAAGGTGGCGCCGCCCCACACTTCCATGGCCCAGAAGCCGATATCATCCATTTTTTCAGCGATGGGAAGCATGTCCTCGGTCCGCATGCGCGTGGCGAACAGTGACTGGTGAGCGTCCCGGAACGTGGTATCCATAATCTTTAGGGGATTTTTCTTGCCGCCTTCCAAAAACTGATCCATGTTTAAACCTCCGTCCTGTGTATTGTCTGTGGCTGGTTTTGAGCCGCGTTAAGGCGTTCTCTTGCGACAGCGGGCGCAGTCTGCGCAATACTTGGAGAAATATGGACGCCGGGGAGCAAAGGCTTCAGACAGAAGAAACTTTCTTTTCTTCGCGCCTTTTCTCGCGGGAATTAAAGGAGATCACACATTGGGGTCTGAATTTGCAATAAAGGTTGGGATCCCGACACTCGACGCCCACTTCGACACATTCTTCACAATAACCGATCTCATGCTTCATGCACCGCATGACGCTGGGTTTCGAAGGATGCTTAACGCAGCTACTCATTGACATCCCAGATATTTAACACCAATAAGACGGCATTGCAAGGCGCATTCAGGCGCTTCCGTCAGGTTGACAGGGTGAATATGTCCACTTATAGTTTTTTTGACAAGCTGTTTACAGGAGATCGGCTATGACTGAGTGTATCGGCGGTTTCGAGCAGGGGCCTATTCGGCCGCCCAGCGAAGCCCGGAGCCTTCTCATACGCGTGACCAGAAATTGTACCTGGAACCGGTGCGAGTTCTGTCCGACTTATAAAGACCGGAAATTTTCCCGCAGGAGCGTGGAGGAGATCAAAAACGACATCCGCGCGGCCAAAAATATCGCCAACGACGCGCAAGCCCTTTCCTGGCGGCTGGGGCAGGCGGGACAGATCGACCAGGAAGTGGTCCAGTACGTGTTCAGCCGGCCCGGTGAGTATGGGGACCAGTTCCGCAGCGTTGCGGCGTGGCTCTATTTCGGCGCGCAGTCCGTTTTTCTGCAGGACGCGGATTCCATTATCCTGCCCACCGACGATCTGGTGGAGGTCCTGACGTTTTTGCGGGAACAGTTCCCCGCGGTTTCCCGGGTAACCAGCTACGCGCGGTCCAAGAGCGTGAGCAAGAGCAAGACCGTCGACGATCTCATCCGGCTGCGCGAGGCCGGTCTGAACCGGCTGCACATCGGGCTGGAAACCGGGTACGACCCCTTACTCAAGTATATGAAAAAGGGCGTGACCGCCGCCGAACACATTGACGCGGGCAAAAAGATCCGCGCCTCGGGTATCGAGTTGTCCGAATACGCGCTGCTGGGGCTGGGGGGACGGAAATGGGCCCGCGAACACGCCATTGAAACCGCCCGGACCCTGAGCCGGATCGACGCCAACTTCATCCGCTTCAGAACGCTGAAAGTTCTGCCGAACATGCCGCTTTACCGGAAAGTGGAATCCGGGGAGTTCGAGCTTCAGTCGGAAGAGGAAGTGGTTCGGGAACAGCGGCTGCTGATCGAAAACCTGGAAAACATAACCAGCTACGTCATGAGCGATCACATCCTCAACCTGCTCATGGAAGTCGAAGGCCGTCTGCCCGGCGATAAGCAGACCATGCTCGATACCATCGACCGATTCCTGAACATGACCGAGGACGAGAAGATAAATTTCAGAATCGGCAAACGGGCGGGTATTTACGAAACCATGGACGGCATGAACAATCCCGCGCTCTACCAGCGCGTGGACGCCATTCGCAGGCAGATTGAACAGACCGTTCCCGGCGGCGTGGAGGAAGCGATTTCCAAAATCAAGGAATCCTTCCTGTAAACCCGCCCATTCCCCGCGTCACACGCCGCAGCGTCTTGGTATAACCGAATGCTTAAGAACTTCAAAACCTTATATCCCTTTTTCAGGGAAAACGCCCTCGCTATTGCCGTCGGCATGCTATGCCTGATTATCGTCGACGGCTGCCAGGTCTATATTCCCCGCGTAATCAAGATCGCCGTGGACGCGCTTACCGAAGGCGCGGCCACCCCCTGGTCGCTGGCGCGGTGGGGAGGCGTTATCGCCGGGCTGGCCCTGGGCATGGCAGTTTTCCGCTATGTGTGGCGCATCCTCATTTTCGGCAATTCCCGAAAAGTGGAGGAAAAGCTGCGCAACCTGTTGTACGGCCATTTGCAGACCCTCTCCATCCCCTATTTCAGAAACGTCAAAACCGGCGACCTCATGGCCCGGTCCATAAACGACATCGAAGCCGTGCGCATGGCCTGCGGCATGGGCATGGTGGCCCTGCTGGACGGAGTCGTGCTGGGCGTGGCGGCCATTGCGTTCATGCTGATCATCGACGTAAAGCTCACGCTCATAGCGCTCATCCCCATGCCCTTCATCATCGTCATCGGCAGAAGGCTGAGTCAGAAGATCCACGTGCAGTTCAGGTCCGTGCAGGACCTGTTTTCCGACATAACCGAGCACGTGCGGGAAGCGTTCGCCGGCATCCGGGTCATCAAATCCTACGACCGCGAAACCTGGCAGCGGGACCGCCTGGAAGCGGTGGGCAAGCGCTATATTTCGGCCAACCTCCGGCTGGCCTTGAGCATGGGGCTTTTTTTCCCGGCCATGATTCTGTTCACCAACGTAAGCATAGCGGTGGTCATCTGGCTGGGCGGCGCCCTGACCATAACCGGCTCCATCACCACGGGCGGATTCGTGGCCTTCATGAGCTACCTCAACATGCTGGCCTGGCCCATGATGGCCATGGGATGGGTCACGACCCTGCTGCAGCGGGGCGCCGCCTCCATGGCCCGCATCAACGCGGTGCTGGACGAAGAGCCGCAGGTCAAGGACGACCCCGATCCCATTCCCCTGGACGAGGCGCGCGGCCTGATCGAGTTCCGCAACCTCACCTTTTCCCATCCCGGGCAGGAGGAACCGGCCCTGCTGGATATTTCCTTGACCATGGAGCCAAACCAGACCGTGACCCTGGTGGGCGGCACCGGTTCGGCCAAGACCACCATGCTCGAACTCCTGCTGCGCATCAACGATCCCCCGCCCGGAACGGTCTTCCTGGACGGCGTGGACATACGCCGGATTCCCCTGGCCACGCTGCGGTCCCATATCGGATACGTGTCTCAGGACAGTTTTCTCTTTTCCGATACCATACGGGGGAACCTGACCCTGGGCGGAGACGGGTTCACTGACGAACAGCTCTATGCGGCGCTGGAGCGGGCCGAGTTCGAACTCGACCCCGAAGAGCTGCCCGACGGGCTGGAAACGCGGCTGGGAGAACGGGGGCTCACCCTGTCCGGCGGACAGCGGCAGCGGCTGACCATAGCCAGGGCCCTGCTGGTGGACCCGGTGGCGCTGATCCTGGACGACGCCCTGTCATCGGTCGACACCCAGACCGAACGCAGGATTCTGGACAACATCCTTCACGACCGCAAGGACCGCCTGACCGTCATCGTGTCGCACCGGGTTGGCGCCATGGCCCGGGCGGACAAGATATTCGTGCTCAAGGAGGGCCGTCTGGCGGAGGAGGGCGGCCACCGGGAACTCCTCGCCGCGGACAGGGAATACGCGCGGCTGTACCGGCGGCAGAGTCTGGAAGAAGAACTGGAAGAGGCGGCCTGACGTGCACGGCGACTACGGATATATCGAAGACGAGCATCAGGGGAGCGTGTACAACTTCAGGCTCCTGAAGCGGCTCTTTCCCTACGCGCTCAGCTTTAAAAAGCACGTCCTTATAATACTGCTCGTAACGCTCCTGGGCACTTTGCTCAATTTGACCCTGCCCTACATCACCAAGCTGGCCATGGACGATTATATCGTGGCCGGCTGGAGCCGGTTGAACACCAATGTCGCCGACCCGGCTCTGCTCAAGGAATTCGAACGCGCGCGGCCTGGTATGATCCAAAGCGGGAAATCCGGGGAGCCGCTGTTTATCGCGGGCTCGACCTTCAGAGGATTGCCTGAAAAGACGCGGGAGCGCTGGGAAGAAAAGGGGCTGTTGTCCAGGGAGCGCTATTACCGCGTCGCGCCCGATAAGGCTGACAACCCGGCGGTGACGCGCCACGCCGATCTTTTCATCCGCTCCGGCCAGGGTTTGTTCATCAGCTACGACGATCTGTTCCGGCTGGACCGCTCCGAAATAAAGGCCATACGGGCTGAAGACATACGAGGCGTGGGCGTCCTCGCGCTCTTCTATCTGGCTATCCTCGCGGTCATGTTCCTGCTGAACTACAGTGAATATTACTTCGCGGAATACGTGGGGCAGGGGGTCATGCAGGCCATCCGGGTGGAGCTGTTCGGTCATCTCCTGAAGCAGGGCATGAAGTTTTTCGACCGCAACGCCGTGGGCCGTCTGGTCACCCGCGTCACCAACGATGTGCAGAATCTGGACGAAACCTTCAAATCCATCATCGGCGCGCTGTGCAGGGATCTTTTCGTGCTGGTGGGTATTATCATCGTGCTGCTCGGCCTCAACTGGCGTCTGGCGCTGGTCTGTTTCACCCTCACCCCCGTCATTTTCGCGCTGGCGTTTCTCTTCAGCCGTCTGGCCAGAGGCGCCTTCCGGGAGTTGCGCGCCCGTCTGGCCACCATAAACGGCTATCTGCAGGAAAGCTTTTCCGGCATGAAGGTCATCCAGGCCTTTCACCGGGAAGCGGTCAAAATGAACCGGTTCCGCGACCTCAACCACAAGGCCTATCTGGCCGGGATGAGGCAGATAAAGGTTTTTGCGCTGTTCATGCCCGCCATCGAAGCGTGCGCCTCCATCGCCGTGGCCCTCATGATCTGGTACGGCGGCCTTCGCGTGCTGTCGGATCAGATGTCCCTGGGGTCGCTGGCCGCTTTTATGGGGTACATGGCCATGTTTTTTCGCCCCATACGCGATCTGGCCGAACGGTACAACACCATGCAGTCCGCCATGGCGTCTTCCGAACGGATTTTCGGCTACCTGGACACGCACGACGAAATTCCGGGCCCGGACAACCCTCCGAAGCCTCCCCTGAATGGCGGGACCATTGAATTTCGCGATGTCACCTTCGGCTATGAACCGGAACACCCTGTGCTCAAGGGAATCTCCTTTACCGTCAACGCCGGTGAAACGGTGGCCATAGTGGGCCGCACCGGCGCGGGCAAGACCTCCATCATCAGCCTGCTGGAACGCTTTTACCAGCCCTGGTCCGGCGCCATCCTGGTGGACGGGCTGGATATACGCCAGTGGGCCCCGGACGAACTGCGGAAACGGCTGGGCCTGGTCCTGCAGGACGTGTTTCTGTTCGCGGGCGATGTGGCCGAAAACCTGACCCTGGGACGCGACGGGGTGAGCGCCGAGGATCTGGAACGCATCTGCGTTCACGTCAACGCCGACCGCTTTATCAGGAAATTGCCGCTGGGATACGCTCAGCCCGTCAGGGAAGGCGGCTCCATCCTCTCCGCCGGGCAGCGCCAACTCCTTTCCAGCGCCCGCGCCCTGGTTCTGAACCCGCAGATCCTGGTACTGGACGAAGCCACGTCCAACGTGGACCCCGAATCGGAGCGGCTGATCCAGGACGCCTTCACCAGGCTGATGAAGGAACGGACCACCCTGGTAATCGCCCATCGCCTGTCCACCATACGCAAGGCCTCCAAAATACTGGTCATGCATCATGGGGAGATAAAGGAAAGGGGCACGCATGAGGAACTCATGGCGCTGCGCGGCCTCTATTACCGTCTGAACCGCATCAGGGAGACCGCGTCATGACCACGACGGCGGAAAATTTTCTGACGTCGGCGCTGAATTCCGCCCGCTTCAGTGTCGAACCGCTGGTAGCGGACGGCTCGGACCGCCGCTTTGCGCGCGTCCGCGCCGCTTCCAAGTCCTACATCCTGGTGGAAAATCCCCACAACGAACCTGAAAACCGCTCCTATTACCTCATCGGAAAGCACCTCGAACAGAGCGGTCTGCCCGCGCCCCGGTTTATCGCCTCCGCGGAGGGAGGCCTCTTTCTGATGGAAGACCTGGGCGACACGCATCTGCAGACAGCCGTGAGCCTCGATCCGCGGAGCAAGGAAGCCTTGTACCGCCAGACCGTCGAAGTCCTCGTGGCCATGCAGGTCAGGGCCACTCCCGGCTTTCGCGAAGACTACTGTTTCGACACCCCCCGCTACGACCGCCGCATGGCCTGGGAACGGGAAGCCCGCTACTTTGTGGACGCCTTTCTGAAAGGCTACCTCCGCGTGGAGGATGACCTGTCCGGCCTGGAATCGGAATTGGAACACCTGGCCGGACTGGTGGAAGGTCGCGAGCCCGAAGTGTTCATGCATCGCGATTTCCAGTCCCGCAACCTCATGGTCATTCGTGACCGGGTGTACATAATCGACTTCCAGGGCGCCCGTTTCGGGCCTCCCCACTACGATCTGGCCTCCCTGCTGGGCGATCCCTACGTCAACCTGGAACCCCAACTGCGGCTGCGGTTGATGGACTATTATATGGATACCAGGGGAGAACCCGACCGGGAACAATTCAAACGCCGCTTTTTCCAGGTGGGAACGCATCGCGCCATGCAGATCCTGGGGGCCTACGGCTTTCTGACCGGTGTGAAAAACAAACCCTTCTTTGAAACCCATATACCGGCGGGAGTCAAAAATCTGGCTTTCTTTGTGGCGGGCCTGGAAGATGTCGCCTGCCCTGAGTTGCGCAGGACCACCAGGGATTTGGAGCGGCGCTTTTTGACCAGAGGGTTTCCTTCTACCTTCGGAGGCTGTCGATAAAAGCATGAAAAGGAATCGTGCGGGGGAATTTCTTCCCCCGCGCCCCCTGCGGGAGATTTCTCGCTACGCTCGAAATGAGAACACCGGCGCCTGAAATAGTTCTGTTTTTAATAACCTAAGGTTTGGAGGGTGGGTGTGGGAGGGAACTTTTTCCAAAAAGTTCCCTCCCACAGACGAGCAGTAGTTAAGGCTCCGGGTTCACTGGCTGGCCGGTAACGCCTCGATTGATCGCAGAATCGCGCGCGCTATCGCCTCCCTTTTAAAGAGATCGTCCATTCTGTTGGACGTATCGATATTCAGTGCGAAAAATACGGGGCCCGTGGGCCATTCAACCCACCCAACCCACCACCCCATGCCGCCTTCCCAGCCGGTTTTGGCGCGCAGTATCCAGTCGCGTCCCGCTTCCGTGATGATGAGGTCCTTGACCAGGCGTTGATGTTCTATCCGGAACGGCAGCTCGTTTCGATAGAGTTTCTTGAGAAACGCAATCTGTTCAAACGCCGAGATCCTGAGGGTTCCATCCAGCCAGTAGTTCCCCTTAAACGTCGTGGGATCGGCGGCGCCATAGTCGATACTCTCCAAATAGCGCCGGGCGTTGGCCTCCCCGATAGCGCGCGCAAACCCTTCGTAAACCCAAACGGTCGAATTGCGCATGGCCGAGCGCAGGTTCTGGTCCTGGTTGTGGCCCGCAAAGCTCCTCTGAACACCGTCCCATTTGAATATTTGGAATTCATCCCGTACCGCGCCGGCGTCAAGAGCAAAAAGGGTATGAGGAATCTTGAACGTTGAAGCGGGAGAGAAGCGTTTCTTGGCTCGCGCCAGGTCATAAACCCATACGGACTGCTGTCGCGGGCGTTCGTCCTCAACAACTATCGCGCCGTTGGTCTGGTATTCGCTAAAGAATTTTGCCCAGTCGGAACGCTCTTGTACTTGATCTTGCGCCACAGCGGCAGAGGCGAGAGCAAAGAATGAAAAGAGAAGAGTCAGGAATCGGATCGGCATATGTTCTCCTGTCACGTTCAACGACGCGATACGCATAGGTTGGAAGTGGCCGGGACCTTTTTCGAAAAAAGGTCCCCCCACGCTGCCTCCAAAAACCTTTAAACAAAACGCTTCTATTCCAACCATTTCTATTATTCAAGTTTGGACGCGCAAACAAACCGGGTCACCCCAGTAGTGACAGGCGGTCCCGGCAAAAAATATGATGGGTTTCATACCCTGGGTCATATGTCCCCTCGGCCTCAATTCCATATTGACGGGGGGCGCGGGGGGAGCGAACCCCCCGCGGAGCTTTCCGGCTTTGTCTTTCAGCCTTTCCATTCGGCATTGTCCTTGCATCCTTTACACGCTGTCTTCTCGCCAGCGGCCGGTCCGTTGACCGTTGTGTGGCGCCGTTCCCGGCGCCGCGAACGTGAGAGAAAAGTTAAAAAATGATGATAGACCTCCCCTGCGGGCGAATCTCCCGCCAAATCAGCCCCCGGAAGGGCTGGAACTGAGGCTGAGCGCGGAATTAATTCTTGTAAGTTCCCTCAAGTTCTGATACAGAATGGACTTTCCAGAGGACTATATGCAGCCTGTATATAAAGATCGTAGAGAAGTTCTGATGGCTTCCGATGAGATGACGGCGCAGATCCGCCGTCTGGCGCGGCAGGTCGCGGAGCGGCCGTCCGATCTCAGCTCCCTGGTGATTATCGGCATACGCACCGGCGGAGCGTATCTGGCCAAGCGCCTGCAAAAGCTGATCCGGGAAATAGCCGGAGTCGATGTTCCCACCGGCATTATCGATATCACGCTTTACCGGGACGATTGGACCCGCATCGGCGCGGCCCCCATCGTAGGCAAAACGGAATTGCCTTTCTGCGTCAACGACAAGGATGTTCTCCTGGTCGACGACGTCATCTTTACCGGCCGTACCATCCGGGCGGCCATGGACGCCTTGATCGACTTCGGCCGTCCCAAGAGCATCGATCTGCTGGCTCTGGTGGACCGCGGAGGACGACAACTTCCCATCTGCGCGCAATATACGGCCCTGCAGCGAAATGTGTCCGAAGAAGAAACGATTAATGTCTATTTGCGGGAAGTGGCCGGAAGAGACGAAGTCGTGATCGAACCGAAAAGCTGATTTATAGTTTTGCCCAATTCATTTATTCCAGCCTTTTGATCCGGTCTCTGCGGAGAAACGGCCTCCAACCCCGCTCGGACGATAATTTTACGATCGAATTAATCCTGATTTCGGTAATCTCATCTATGTTTTTCCGCTGATTTGTTAATTGTTTCGATTCCAAAATCGTCATTGACAAGCGGAAAACATAGGCATATTTTAAAATCGACTATGTGAAATAATGTACGAATCCTTTACGCACTAGCATCCAAATGAGTTCAAAGGAGTTGACATGTCAAAGCAAGTTGTTGGCTCAGTCCTGGTCATGGGAGGCGGTATCGCTGGTATGCAGTCCGCTTTGGACCTTGCCGATTCCGGATATTACGTTTACCTCGTGGAGAAATCACCGGCCATAGGCGGTGTCATGGCCCAGCTGGACAAGACCTTTCCGACCAATGACTGCGCAATGTGAATTATCTCTCCAAAACTGGTCGAGGTCGGCCGGCATAGAAATATAGAGCTTATCACCTGTTCCGAAGTTGAAGAAATCAATGGCGAGGCTGGAAATTTCCAGGTCAAGGTAAAAAAACACCCTCGCTACATCGATATGTCCAAATGCACGGCGTGCGCGGACTGCACCACGGTCTGCCCCGTCATAGCGCCCAGCGAGTTTGATCAGGGATTGGGCGAACGGAAAGCCACGTTCAAAACCTACGCCCAGGCTATCCCCGGCGCCTATTCCATAGAGAAAAAGGATCGCCCCCCGTGCAACCAGGCCTGTCCCGCCAATCTGAACGTGCAGGGCTACACGGCCATGGTCAAGATGGGCAAGTATCGCGAGGCCATAGAGATCATCATGCGGGATCTCCCGCTTCCCGGCGTGCTCGGCCGCGTCTGTCCCCATCCCTGCGAGAAAAGCTGCCGCAGGGCGGAGGTTGACCAGGCCGTTTCCATCCGCGAACTGAAACGGATCGCCGCGGACCGTACCGATCTGAGCGCCATTCCTGTCCCGGAAATAACGCCGCGTAACAAGAGTGTGGCCATCATCGGCGCGGGACCGGCGGGGTTGACCGCCGGCTACTTCCTGGCGCAGCAGGGTTACAAGTGCTCCATTTATGAAGCCATGCCCGAAGCGGGCGGCATGATGCGCTACGGTATTCCCGAGCATCGGCTGCCGCGTTCCGTGCTGAAAAACGAAATCGACAATATCAAACGCTACGGCGTGGATATACAGACCAACGTCAGGGTCGGTCAGGACATATCCTTCGCCGAGATAAAAAACCACAGCGACGCCGTGTTTCTGTCGGTGGGCGCCTGGAAGGGGCTCGATCTGCGGATTCCCGGCGAAGACCTGGAAGGCGTCATGGACGCCACCACCTTCCTGAGTGAGGTCCATCTGGGCCGGCTTACGTCCCTTTCCGGCAAGGCGGTGATCATCGGCGGCGGCCATTCCGCCATAGACGCCTCGAGGGTGGCCAAACGGCTGGGGGCCGAAGAGGTCCACATCATCTATCGCCGTTCGCAGAAGGAAATGCTGGCCGAGGAGGAAGAGGTCGAAGAGACCATCAAGGAAGGGATTCAGGTCCACTTCCTGGTCGCCCCTCTTAAGGTCGTCGGCGCCGATGGGAACGTAAGCGGCATCGAATGCATCCGCACCAAGCTGACCGAGCCGGACACCACCGGAAGACGCAAACCGATTCCCGTGCATGGTTCGGAATTCTTTATCGAGGCTTCCTACATCATCCCCGCCATCGGGCAGGAGCCGGATTTGAGTTTTCTGAGCGATGGCGGCGCGGTGGAAGTTTCCCCGTGGAACTTCGTGAAAATCAACCCCGGCTGCTTCATGACCAGTGAAGAAGGCGTGTTCGCGGGCGGCGACGTGGTTACCGGCCCCGCGACGGTCATCGAAGCGGTGGACGCGGGCAAGCGGGCAGCCCGGTATATCGGTATGTATCTGGAAGGGAAGGAACTCCCGCAGGAGCTGGAGCAGGACCGTCCCTTCGGAACCGATTGGAAGGAAATCCCGGAAGATATCCAAACCAGGCCGCGTATGAAGGTTCCCACCCTCGAAGTGGAAAAACGGCTCCATTCCTTCCAGGAGGTTTCGCTGGCGGTCGATGATGAAACCGCGCAAGCGGAAGCCGCCCGCTGTCTGGACTGCGGCGGATGCTGCGAATGCTACGAGTGCGTGAAAGCCTGCGGACCGCACGCGGTGACGTTGGAGTCTCACGGACAGCAGGAGGAAATCCTGGACCTGGACGTGGGCTCCATCATCCTGGCGCCCGGCTTCAAGGCCTTTGACCCGTCATCCTTTGAAACATACGGTTACGCGAATTATCCCAACGTCGTTACCAGCCTGGAATTCGAGCGGCTTCTTTCCGCCTCGGGTCCCACCATGGGGCGCCTCACACGGCCGTCCGACAAGAAAGAGCCTGAAAAGATCGCCTGGCTGCAGTGCGTGGGCTCACGCGAAATAAACAGATGCGATCATCCTTACTGCTCCGGCGTGTGCTGCATGTACGCCATCAAGGAAGCGGTTATCGCCAAGGAGCATAGCAAGCGCGATCTGGACGCCACCATCTTCTTCATGGACATGCGTACGCATGGCAAGGATTTCGAGCGTTATTACAACCGCGCCGAAAAGGAACACGGGGTACGGTTTGTCCGATCCCGGGTCCATTCCATCGAAAAGGCCGAGAACGGCGACGATCTGGCCATTTCCTATGTGACCGAAAGCGGCGAACTGAAACGGGAAGACTACGATCTGGTGGTTCTGTCGGTGGGTCTGGAAACGCCTCCCGAACTGATAGAGACGGCGGACCGGCTGGGAATCGGCCTGAATGAAGACAACTTCGCGCTGACCACCTCATTCAGCCCCGTGGCCACGACCCGTGAAGGCGTGTATGTGTGCGGCGCGTTCCAGGGGCCCAAGGACATTCCGCAATCGGTCATGGAAGCGAGCGCGGCCGCCGCTTCGGCGGGGGCCATGCTGTCAGTGGCGCGCGACACCAGGACCAAGGAAGCGGAAGTGATCGTTGAACGAAGCATCATCGGCGAGCGTCCGCGGGTGGGCGTGTTTGTGTGCCACTGCGGGATCAACATAGCCGGTGTGGTCGATGTGGCGGCGGTCAAGGAATACGCCGCGACCCTGCCCTATGTCGAATATGTGGACACCAACCTGTACTCCTGCTCCCAGGACACGCAGGACAAGATGGCCGGCCTTATAAAGGAAAAGGGCCTCAACCGGGTAGTGGTGGCCGCGTGCACGCCGCGCACGCACGAGCCGCTGTTCCAGGAAACCCTGCAATCGGCGTCTCTCAATAAGTATCTGTTCGAAATGGCCAATATCCGCAACCAGGATTCCTGGGTGCACGCGGACGATCCGGCCGCGGCCACGGAAAAGGCCAAGGACCTGGTGCGCATGGCCGTATCCAAGGTGGCGCTGCTGGAGCCGTTGCAGGAAAACGAGCTGACCATTCATCAGGACGCCCTGGTTATCGGCGGCGGTCTGGCGGGTATGACCGCGGCTCAAGTCCTGGCGGAACAGGGATACCGCACCCATCTGGTGGAACGCAAAGACGAGCTGGGCGGTCAGGCGCGCGACCTGTTCAAGACCTGGAAGGGCGAGGATGTCCAGGCCCGGCTCAAACAGATAATAGCCGACGTGAAGAGCAATCCCAACATCCAGGTGCACAGCGGCGCCGTTATAAAGGATGTGGGCGGGTTTGTCGGTAATTTCACCACCGCGCTGACCGAAGGCGGTCAGGACGTTACGGTGGATCACGGCGTGGCGATCGTGGCCACGGGCGGCAGCGAATACAAACCCGATGAATACCTGTACGGCAAGGACGACCGGGTGCTTACCAGCCTTGAACTGGACCGGTTGTTTATCGAGAATTCGCCCCGGTTGAGCGCCGCTAAAACGGTATCCTTTATACAGTGTGTCGGCTCGCGGGAACCTCAGAGGCCTTACTGCAGTCGCGTGTGCTGTACGCACAGCGTGGAAAGCGCGCTGGAATTCAAACGGCGCAATCCCGGCACGGATGTGTACATCTTCTACCGCGATATCCGCACTTACGGCGAACGTGAGCTTATCTACAAGGAAGCGCGGGAAGCGGGTGTGATTTTCGTCCGGTATCACCTGGACCGCAAACCGCGGGTAAGCGCCGACGATTCCGGGCTGTCCATAGAATTTGTGGACCATGTGCTGGGCCGTCCGTTGAGACTCGAAACCGATATGCTGGTGCTGGCCTCCGCTATCATCCCGCCCAGGGACGAGCAACTGGCGCAGTTCTTCAAGGTCCCCATGAATGAGGACGGGTTCCTGGTGGAAGCCCACGCCAAACTCCGGCCGGTGGAATTCGCCACCGACGGCGTCTTCCTCTGCGGGCTGTCTCATTATCCGAAACCTATTGACGAAGCGGTGGCGCAGGCCCAGGCCGCGGCTTCCCGAGCCATCACCCTTCTGGCCAAGAAGAAGATTCATGTCAGCGGGGAAGTGGCGTCGGTCAGGGCGGGACTCTGTTCGGAATGCGGCGTCTGCGTCTCCATTTGTCCGTACTCGGCGCCTTCTTTCGACGAAAAGTCCGGCAAGGCTTCCATCAATCCGGTGTTGTGCAAAGGGTGCGGACTGTGCGTGGCGTCCTGCCGTTCAGGGGCCATAAGCCTGAAGGGTTTCGACTCCGGCCAGATATTCGCGCAAATCGAGGCGGTTTAAACCTCAGATATAGGGGAGTGCTCCAGAATGAGCGATTGGGAACCGAAAATAGTGACATTTCTCTGCAACTGGTGCAGCTACGGCGGGGCCGACCTCGCCGGAGTAAGCCGTCTGCAATATCCGCCTAATATCAGAGTCATACGCGTGCCCTGCACCGGCCGGATGAGCCCGAAATTCATTCTCGCGGCGTTCCGGCACGGCGCCGACGGCGTATGGGTGTCCGGATGTCATCCGGGCGACTGCCATTACATTGCGGGTAATTATTACGCGCGGAGGAAATTCGCGCTTCTGAACAATATGATCGAATACATCGGAATCGAACCGGGGCGGCTGCATTTCTCCTGGGTGTCCTCCGCGGAGGCTACCAAGTTCCAGGAGGTGGTCACTAAGGTAACGGAGTCGGTAAAGGCCCTGGGACCGGCGCAACACTATATCAAGACAGAAGCGAAGGTGGCGTAAATGATCGATTACGTCGAAAAAATACGCGAAGCTGCGCGGAGGCTGCTCTCCGAAGGCAAGGTCGATGTGTTCATCGGCTTTCGGAAGGGAACCGTGCCCATGATGAGCGAGCCCGCGCTTATCAGCGATGTTTCTCAGGTGGACGATCTGTGGTGGGACTCCAATTGCGGGATAAACCTGGCCAACTATATCACCAAACGGACGGACCGCGTGGGTATCGTGGCCAAGGGTTGCGACTCCCGGAATATCGTCACCCATATCGTGGAAAATCAGATCAAAAAGGAACAGCTCCACATCGTGGGCGTTCCCTGCCGGGGCATGATCGACCGACGCCGGATCGGCTCCTCGGTCGAGGGGGAAATCCTCGAAGTGACCGAGGACGCGTCGCTGGTGACAGTCAAAAGCTCCAATGGACAAAAGGCGTACGACCGGAACGAGTTCCTGCAGGACAACTGCTCCATCTGTATCCATCGCAATCCGGTGATCTATGACGAACTGGTGGCCGATCCGGTCCCGGAACAGGAAAACGTGGACCGGTACGAGGATATCCGTAAGATCGAGGCCATGGACCCGGCCAGCAAACATGAGTTTTTCACCAAGCTCATCGAACCCTGCATCCGCTGTTACGCCTGCCGGAACGCCTGCCCGCAGTGTTACTGTCCCACCTGCTTTGTGGACGAATCCACGCCCCAATGGGTGGGCAAGAGTCTGGACCCCACGGACACCATGACCTTCCATTTCCTGCGGGCCTATCACCTCGCGGGACGGTGCACGGACTGCGGCGCGTGCGAACGGGCCTGCCCGGTTTCGATCAAGGTGCGCACATTCACCAAGAAACTGGAAAAGGACGCGCTCGAGCTTTTCGGCTGGGAAACGGGAATGAGCATCGATAACCGGCCGCCGCTCGATGTCTACCGCCCGGATGATCCCAACGACTTTATCAAATAGCGACGGGAATGACTCATGAGTGAGAAAATTATAGCCAAAGAGCAGTTCCTGCAAGCCCTCAAGCAGCTTTCGAACCAACAGGCGGTGTACGCGCCGGTTAATGAGGGCGAATTTTATAATTATAAAAAACTGGAGGACGGCGTCGAGCCCGATTTCACTTTTCAGAACACGCGCCTGTCGCCCAAGGGCCTGATTCAGCCCCAGTCGGAGCGGATGTTCGAATATTCCCTGGACCCCGGCGACAGCGAAGCCAACGTGGTCAAGGAAATCAAGCGCGACTACGGTCCGCAGGCCATCGTGGGCATCCGTCCCTGCGACGCCAAGGCCATCCAACTGGTTAAAATCAATTTCGACACGCCGGAGTTCCGGGACCCCTTCTGGCTGAAACGGTATGAAGCCAGCACACTGGTCGGACTGGCGTGCAACGACCCCTGCGCGTCCTGTTTCTGTTCCACCACGGGCAGCGGACCGTTCAACGAAGAAGGATTGGACGCGCTGATGACCGACCTGGGGGACTCCTTTCTCATCAAATCGCTCACCGAAAAGGGCGAAGCGTTCCTGAAAACCGTGGGCGCCGGCGCCAAAGACGCTCAAGCGGAAGACAAGCGGAAAAAAGAGGAACTGAAGGGGAAGGCGGAGGAAGCCATCAGATCGGAAGTTCCCACCGCAAAACTCCGCGAACAGGACCTGAACGCCTTGTTTGACGCGCCTTTCTGGGAAGACGTGGCCTTTTCCTGTATCAATTGCGGAACCTGCACCTATCTGTGCCCCACCTGCTGGTGCTTCGACATACAGGATGAAGTTAACAACCTGAAAGGACTACGGATTCGCAACTGGGACGCCTGCATGTTTCCGCTCTTTACCTTGCACGGTTCCGGCCACAATCCGCGCGATCATAAGGTCCAGCGCGTGCGCCAGCGATTCATGCACAAACTCAAATATTACGTCGATAAATACAACAACGGCGTAGCCTGCGTGGGCTGCGGCCGATGCGTTCAGTATTGCCCGGTGAACATTGATATCCGGAAAGTGTTTCGCTACATGAACGATTATGAAGCGCGTTAAGAAGGGGGAATTTCTCTTGGAAAATCCATATCTACCATATCCGGTTGTCATTGATAAGATCATAACCGAAACCGAGGACCGGAGCCTTAAGTCGTTTCGATTCGTGTTCAAGAATCCGGGTGATGAGGAAAAATTCGCGTATAATCCGGGACAGTTCGCCGAACTTTCCGTCGCCGGTAAAGGCGAGATACCCATTGGCATAGCGTCCTCTCCCACCGAAAAAGGATTTGTGCTCTTTACCGTAAACAAGGTAGGGGCGGTGACAAGCTTTCTGCACAACATGAAGGAAGGCGATGTCATGGGAATCCGCGGTCCCATGGGCAACTGGTATCCCTGGGACGAACTGGAAGGAAAGAACGTGGTGATCATCGGCGGAGGGTTTGCCTTCACCACCTTGAGATCCAGCATTATCTACATGCTGCACCCGGATAACCGTCCCAAATTCAAGGACATAAAGGTTATCTACGGCGCGCGGACCCCGGGTATGCTCCTGTATAAGGATGAGATCGAAGCGTGGGCGCAGCGGGACGATATCGATGTGTACCTCACCGTTGACGCCACCAACGATCCGAGCTGGAAACACCGTGTGGGCTTTGTTCCCGCCGTAACCGAGGAAGTCGCGCCCAACCCGGACAACACCTACGCGCTGGTGTGCGGACCTCCGGTCATGATCAGGTTTACGCAACCGGTTCTGGAACGGCTGGGGTTCGCCCCCGGGCAGATCATCATGTCGCTGGAGATGAGGATGAAATGCGGCATCGGGATGTGCGGAAGGTGCAACATAGGCACGGAATATGTTTGTAAGGACGGGCCGGTGTTTACCTTGGCTCAATTGAACAACATGCCCAAGGAGTATTAATATTTGACAGTAGCCGGGCGCCGTCCTATAGTAGCCTGTTGCTTGGCTGCAAAATTTGCCATCGTTTAAGGAGAAACCATTTATGGAGCCACTGAAGATTGATCGGAAAAACAGCAAACTCAGGCTCGATCCCTCATGGGCTGACGTTTGCTTAACCTGCGGCACATGCGCAGGCGGATGCCCGGTGAGTGGTGTTGACGGGCTGGATCCGAGGAAGATAATCCGCATGGCCGCGCTTGGAATGGACCAGGAAATCATCGATTCCCGGTTTCCCTGGGTCTGCACAATCTGCGGACGCTGTGAAGCGGCGTGCCCCATGGGTGTCAAGATTCAAGCCGTCATGCGCGCCGCCCGCGGCATGAGAGAACGGGACAAGGTGCCGGGACCGATTCACAAGGGCGTCCAGATGTGCCTGGATCGCGGTAATAACCTCGGCATTCCCAAGGATGACTTTCTGTTCCTGCTCGCCGAATTGGGCGTTGAGCTGGAAGATGACGGTTTCCCCGGATTTTATGTGCCGGTGGACAAGGAAGGCGCTAATTTCCTGGTTACCATTAATTCAAAAGAGCCGTTCGGCGAACCGGACGACATGAAATTCTGGTGGAAAATCTTCTACGCCGCAAAGGAAGACTGGACCACCACTTCGGAAAACTGGGAAGGGGTCAATTGGGGACTGTTCTCCGGTGACGACGCGTCCATGAAGATTATTGTCGGCCGGATTGTGGAACATATGCTCGATTTGAAAATCCCCAACCTCCTCCTACCCGAGTGAGGCCACGCCTATTTCGCGACCAGGCTTGGTCTGCAAAAGTGGTATTCGGAAGAGATGAAACAGTTCAAAATCTGGAGTGTGTTTGATCTGTTGAAGTATTATATCGAGAGCGGCAGGATCAAGGTCGATCCCACCAGGCATACGCACCCCATGACCGTGCACGATCCCTGTAACTATGGCCGGAAATCGCAAATGATGTTCGGGCAGCATTACATGGAAGAAAGCCGCTGGATCGCCCAGCAATGCGCGCCCAACTTTATTGAAATGACTCCCACCAAGCTGAATAACTACTGCTGTGGAGCGGGTGGCGGCGCTTGGGCCATGCCGTACAACGAGGAGCGCATTTATTACGGACGCAAAAAAGCCGAACAGATCAAAAACACCGGCGCCGAGCTGGTGGTTGCGCCCTGCCATAACTGCCGCGATCAGATTATGAAAGGTCTCACCAAAGAGTACAATCTGGGAATCGAAACCATGTACATTTGGGAACTCGTGGCCGAATCCCTCGATTATGAGCCTTGGAGCGAGGAAGAAATCGAAGCGGCTCATGCGGCTCGCGATGAGCAGTTTGAAAAATTCGGCGTGGATCTGGAAGAGGAAGCATACTAACACGCCGAACACCATGAAGTAATAAAATAGGCCCCTTCTTCAGCAAGCGATGAGGGGGCCTTTTATTTTCGGGGGAGCGCCGAAAAATGGGTGAAATCAAAAGTACGATCGATCTGGCGCTGGAAAAAACGCGCGGGATGACCTTGAGCGACGAGGAAAAGAAACAGATCCAGGATGAAAAGGCGCAAAAACGCGCCGGCGGACTGTTTTTGAAATACAGAGAGCGCCTCCTGCGGCTTCCGGACCTCGAAACGGAAGCTTCAAACGCGGACGAGGTGGACCCTGAACTGGTTAGAGCGTATATTTCCCGGCAATTCCTGGAGACGCTCTCGCCCGACATGCCCGATAGCGTCTCCCTGGATGACCTCCCAAGTTTGACACCTAAAATGAGGAATGTATAACAATATTGGTACCTTACTAATTTTGCACCCCCCCCCTTTTTACACTACATTCGTATCGGCGCAGCCGGATATAGGCGCAA
>Ga0068712_1001127_pt1 | contig 41353 bp, 39 predicted proteins | sample MTBAKSrepl1MetaG_FD_62987 | JGI IMG/M metagenome (GOLD analysis project Ga0068712, IMG submission 62987) | Enrichment culture microbial communities from Arthur Kill intertidal strait, New Jersey, USA, that are MTBE-degrading - MTBE-AKS1... | ecosystem: Environmental > Aquatic > Marine >... | reverse complement strand
ATGGACGGCGAGAAACACTTCTTCCCCAACGGCCGCACCATCGGTCAGGTTCCCCTGAACGAGTGGGTAGGCCCCGGCGTAATTGCCGATATTTCAGAAATTGTCAGCGACTCCAGTGTTTACACTCCGAAGATGATCATGGACCAGGTTGAAGTTCGCAAAGGCGACATCCTGATCATCAAGACCGGCTGGAACAAGTTCGGATGGAACAGCCCTGATTCTGATGAGTTCCGCTACATGGTGAAACATCCAGGCCCATCAGCCGACTTCTCAAAGTGGGCCACCGAAATGCAGATCAAATGGATCGGTGTGGATGCCGTTTCAGCAGACCACCCGATGAACACGATCATGCGCATCTGGCACCCCAAGACGTTCGCCGAAGCCAACGCCAAACTGATCAAAGACTTTGGCAAAGACTGGGATGAGATGTATCCTCTGGAAGGTTTCTATCAGGACATGCACCTCAACCTCTTCCCCAAGACAATCGTTCACGCCGAGAATCTTGCAGGAGACCTGGCAACTGCCAAGAGCGGCCGCTACTACATCGGCTGCTACCTGCAGAAAGCCATGGAAGCCGAATCAATGTGGGGGCGCTTCGTAGCCTTCAAAGAGTAATTTGATCTTCAAAGACCTTCAGGAGTCTGGTTTACCCTGAAGGTCTTTCTCTTTATTTTATTTTTTTGAACTTTTCAATTAAAATCGAAATAATAATCTGACGCTCCAGGCGGCTGTTTATCCTCATTTTCAGGAGGCACTCTATTAATGAAGCCAGTACAATTTGATTATTATGTTCCCGCCAGTGTAGATGAAGCACTCGACACACTGGCTGAGCTCGGTTATAACGGCAAAGTTCTGGCGGGCGGTCAAAGCCTGATCGCTGCCATGAACTTCCGCATGGCCAGACCTGCTGCACTGGTCGATTTGAACAATATTTCCGAGTTGTCTTATATCAAGCCTGCGGAAGACGGAGGTCTGGCTATTGGTACCATGACCCGTGTCTACCAGGTTGAACACGACGCTGAAGTGATCAAACGCTTCCCGTTGATCCCTGAAGTGACCCATTTTATCGGGCACACTCAAATTCGACGTCGCGGCACGTTCGGCGGCGCCATCGCGCATGCTGATCCCTCGGGTCAACTTCCTGCCATTGCCATGGTAATGAATGCCAAATGTCTCATCCGCGGCAAAGGGAAAGAACGCTGGGTAGATGCCAAAGACCTCATCATCGGACCCTTCATGACCGTTATTGAATATGAAGAGATGTTGACGGAAGTAGTTTTACCAGCCAATCCTCCCCGCACAGGCAGCAGCTACCAACAGGTGGCACGACAGAACGGCGGTTATGCCCTGGCAGCCGTTACCTCGGTTGTTACACTGGACGACAAAGACCGCTGTGAATCAGTTCGCATGATCCTGATGGGTGTGGGTGAAATGCCCATTCTCTCTGAAAAAGTCAGCGACTTGCTGGTCGGACAAGAAGCCAACGACGAGTTATTCAAGGAAATTGGCGAAGCCGTTCAACCAGAAATCGATCCTGCCAATGATCTTAACGGCACTGCTGAATACCGCCGCGATCTTATCCGTGTTTTGGTTTCGCGGTCTCTCAACACTGCTTTTGATCGCGCCAAAAAAGGAAGTTGATTATGACCAAGTTATTTCCTGTTAAAGTTACCGTAAACGGCAAAGTCTATGAACGCCAGGTTGAATCCAGGCTGCTTTTGAGTGATTTCCTGCGTCATGACCTCGGACTCATGGGAACTCACGTCGGCTGCGAGCATGGTATGTGCGGAGCCTGTACTGTCATATTTGACGGTGAACCTGTGAGATCCTGCCTGATTTTTGCCGTTCAAGCCAACGGGCACGAGATCAAAACTGTTGAATCCCTGGGTACACCGGAACACATGCATCCCCTGCAAGAAGCCTTTCACGAGAAACACGGGCTGCAGTGCGGTTTTTGTACGCCGGGTGTGTTGATGACGGTCGTTCCCTTTTTGGAACAGAATCCCAATCCAACGGAAGATGAAATTCGCGAAGCCATTGATGGCAATATCTGCCGCTGCACCGGCTATGAAAAGATCGTCGAGTCAGTGCAGGAAGCCGCGAAGAAAATGTCTTCCGGTGATTAGAGAAGGATAGAGGAAAACCAATGGCTGGAAAAATTTTTGGTCAACCCGTATCAAGACTTGAAGATAAACATTTGCTCACAGGTAGGGCCAAGTTTATTGACGATATTGAAATCCCCGGCATGCTGTACGCTGCCTTTTTGCGCAGTGATTATGCCCATGCCATTATCAAGAGCATTGACGTCAGCGCCGCCAGAGAACATCCCGGCGTGGTCGCTGTTTACACCGCGGAAGATTTCGGCGATTACTGGAGAGTAGGTCCGCTTCAAGTGCCGCCTCCTACCGCCATAAAAGGTTCACAATTCAGCGCACGTCCACTACCCCCAATTGCCAAAGGCAAAGTAAGATTTTCAGGCGAACCGATCGCCCTGGTGATCGCAGAATCCCGCTATATCGCGGAAGATGCCTGCGAAGACATCATCTTTGACGCTGAACCCTTGCCGGCTGTGATCGATCTTGAAAAGGCATGGGAAGATACTTCGGTACTGGTTCACGATGATCTGCCATCCAATATGGCGGCCCTGGTAAAACAAGAATCTGGCGATTATGAAGCGGCCAAGAAACAAGCTGACGTGGTCATCTCAAAGCGGCTTGTACCCGACCACGTTATCGGCGGCGCCATGGAAAACCGCGGCCTTGTGGTCAACTGGGATGAAGGCCGGCAGGAACTGGTCGTTTGGGCAACCACCCAGGCTCCTTTGCCGCTGCGCAGCGCCATTGCCGGAAGGATGGGCCTGGCGGAAAACCAGGTACGTGTGATCACCCCCTATATTGGCGGCGGATTTGGGCCAAAAGTCATGACCTCGCAGGCAGATGACGTGTTGCTGCCCTGGGTTTCAATGCAATTGAATCGCCCCATCAAATGGATCGAAGACCGCCGTGAGAACTTCCTGGCCACTACTTCTGAAAGAGACCAGGTCCATCATGCCGAAATGGCATTGAAGAAAGACGGCACCATCCTGGGTCTCAAGGATGTTTTCTATCACAACACAGGCGCGTATGATCCCTACGGCATGACCGTGCCGCTCAACACTCAAACCCACACTGTCAGCAATTACCGCGTACCCAATTTCTATACCGAAATCCGCATGGTCTTTACCAATGAGATGGTGGTTACCCCCGTCCGCGGCGCAGGCCGTTCAGAAGGCGTATTCGTAATGGAACGCATGATGGATGCTGCCGCCAAAGAACTCAACATGGACCCCGTTGAAATCCGCCTGAAAAACCTGCTTGTGGAGAAAGAATTCCCACTGAATACAGGCATCATCGGTCAGGACTTTGTAGTGGGCGTGCTTGACAGCGGCGATTACAAGAACAACCTCGAAAAATGTATCGAGGCCATTGAATATGATAAATTCCGTAAAGAGATCCAACCCAAAGCACGCAAAGAAGGCAAACACCTGGGCATCGGAGTAGTCACCTTTACCGAAGGCACAGCTGTGGGTCCTTATGAAGGTGCACGAATAACCGTTGGCAATAACGGCTTGGTCAGCGTCTCCACCGGGTACAGCACACAAGGACAGGGGCACTTCACGGTTTTTGCACAGATCGTGGCAGAACAACTCAACGTAAAACTCGATAGAGTTAAAGTCATCACCGGTGACACTTTACACTTCCATTGGGGCGCAGGCACTTTCGCCAGCCGCGGTGCTACAATTGTCGGCTCCGCTGTCCACAGCGCGGCTGTCATGGTAAGAGATAAGGCCCTCTCTACAGCCAGCAAATTCCTTGAAGTCCCCGAAGAGGAATTGGAGCTGTTTGATGGAACGGTACGCGTCAAAGCACACCCTGAAGAATCGATTACACTGGGTGAATTGGCCGGTCGGGCCAACCCTATGCGCGGTGCGGTTGAAGCAGACGTGAAACCCGGACTTGAAGCTACTGCGTACTACGCTCCCCCGCATGCCTCCACCGGTTCAGGCGCCTGTGCAATGATCCTGGACGTTGATCCTGAAACCTGCAAGGCCAAGATCGAACGCTTTGTGTTGGTACATGATTGCGGAACGGTGATCAATCCCTTGCTGCTCGAAGGACAAATCCAGGGCGGCGTCTCAATGGGTATCGGCAATGCTTTTTATGAAAAAGTTGTTTATGATGAAAACGGACAGTTATTGACCGCCTCCTTTATGGATTATCTGATGCCGCAGGCCACCGATATGCCCAAGAAGATGGAAATCGGCCATAACGTGCACCCAAGCCCGCTGAACGAATTAGGCATCAAGGGTGTTGGTGAGGCCGGCGCACTTCCGCCGCCCCCCGCTTTCTGCCAGGCCGTCGAAGATGCTTTGTATGAGTACAAGCTGGATATCACAGAATCCAATCTGAATCCAAGCATGATCTACGATTATATTAAGAAAGCAAAATAAACGGGTTTTCAGGGCTGAAAAGCCCTATGTGTTGTAGAAAAACATAAAACAGGAGGTTTTTCAAATGATTATTGAAGGTGAACACGTGTTCAATGGTCCACGTGAAGCAGTGTATGAAATGTTCAATGACCCGAATGCACTCGCTACTGCCGTTCCGGGGATGCAAAAACTGGAAAAGATTGATGAGTCGCATTACGAAGGCGCAATTCACCTGCGCATCGGCCCCATCTCTGCTGTCTTTGCAGGTGTACTCGGATTGACTGACGAAAATCCCCCTGAAAGCTGCACATTGAATGTTGAGGGCAAAGGAGTTGCCGGGTTTGCCAAAGGTGTTGGAAAAGTCAACTTCACAGATTTGGGAGATAATAAAACTCTGTTGAAATATTCCGGCGATGTTAATATTGGTGGTACCCTCGCGTCTGTTGGTCAACGCATGATCGATAGCGTCGCGAAGTCAATGATCAAATCAGGACTCGAGAAATTAGATAAAACATTGGAGGAACGATGGCAACAGAAGTAAAAAATGAAGAAGTAAAAGAACCAGTTGAAGAGAAAAAGAAAGAATCTTTGAAAGACATCGCAGAAGTACGTATGCTCATGTACGTAATTCCGGTGGCAATTGTATTGCTGGTGCTTGCGCTACTTCTTGGCAAATAACGTGTTTAATATTTGTAAGTATTTGTAAGTCGTTAAGACCTGGTAAACTTTCTTGACAAAATGATGTATTATATACTCATGCAGAGAGTCAAGATAAGTAAATAATCTAACGGGAGGTGTTTATCGAGTAGATAATTTTTAGAGCAGGTGTGCCTAAAAACAGTATTTGTGTTTTTTGGCAATCTTAGGAAGACGTGTATTAGATCGAAGTAAACCATTAATCAAAGGAAAGAAGGAAAAAAACCTATGGCAACTACTTCAAAAGTGATGGGTTACCTCCCACAGGATACCCCTCCATTCGGCAGAATGCTCTTGCTTGGTTTCCAGCACGTGCTGACCATGTTCCCCGCAACAGTATTATGCGCACTGCTAATGAACTTTGATGTTTCCACTGTGTTGACCGTCACCGGTTTTGGTACCGTTGTAGCACTCCTTGGATCAAAGTTCGCGATCAATACCTACATCCCCCTGTACTACGGCTCCAGCTTCAGCTATATCGCGGCAGTAACCTCGATCATCGCTGTCAAGGAACCTGGCCTTGCCTTTGGCGCCCCTGCACAACCCGAGACCATTTCGGTTGTGACTGCCGGCTTCATTGTCACAGGTATCCTGAATATCTTGATCGGCCTCCTCATCCGCGTCACCGGTGGAAAGAAAAGCCTTGACAAGATTCTGCCCGCAGAAATAACCGGTTCCGTTGCCATTATCATCGGTATCGGCCTGGCCTATACCGCTTTGACCATGGCCTCCGGTACCTGCTGCGGCGTCGAAGCCAATATGGCCCCAACTCTTAAATGGTGGCTGGCAGCCGCATTAACCTTACTTGCAGCTATAATCTTCTCCGTCTATCTGCAGGGCAAGGGCTTCATCGGAATGCTTCCAATCCTACTCGCAATGATCTTTGGTTATCTTGTTGCTATTCCCATCGGGTTGGTTGATTTCTCAACCATCGGCACAAGCGGTTGGTTCATTACTCCGAAGATCGTATTCCCGGTGTTCAATGATGCCCTGACCGCCACCACCATGATCGGTGTCGGCGTTATGGCAGTTGCCACCATCCCGGAATCCACTGCCCACCTGTATCAGATCGGTCTGTATGTTGACCATCTGGCTGAAGAACAGGGACGCGAAAAACCCGGCCTTTCAAAACACATCGGCCTCAACCTGATGCTGGATGGTTTGAACGACCTGGTGAACGGTCTGTTCGGCTCCACCGCCGGCACCAACTATGGTGAGAACAACTCGCTCATGGTCATCACCCGCAACTACTCTGGTCCCGCCCTGATCACCGCCGGCTGTATCGCTGTGGTGCTTGGCTTCATCGGACCGCTTCGTGACGTCATTTATAGCATCCCGACCGCTGTCAATGGTGGCCTGGCTATCTACCTGTATGGTGTCATCGGCGTTCAGGGTATTGCCCTCATGATGGCCGAAAAAGTCGACCTCTTCGATCCCGCAAAACTCGCAATTGTTTCTCTGATCCTGGTGGTCGGTATCGGCGGCAACATTGGATACGGCGGCAATCTGCCCATTCCTCTGTTGAAAAGTGTCTTCCCCTTCGGTTGGCCTGCGATCGCTTCAGCAGCTGTCTTCGGTATCTTGGTGAACTTGCTCTTCGTGTTCATCAAACCACCGAAAGTACGCGCCACCGACGTTCTGCAGTAACCCTGCGGAATAGTTCCAGTAAACATAATGCTCCCCAATGTTTAACAAGAATTGGGGAGCATTTTTATCAGGTATAATTCATCATTATCCTTTCAGGAAAACCATTTATGATCCTGCTCACAGGTGCGGCTGGAAAAACAGGAGTAAATATTCTAAAAGCCCTTGCCCTTAGAAATGCAAAGGTTAAATGTCTTGTACGCAGCAATTCTCAAGCCGAAAAAGTAAAATCCATTGGATGCAGCGAAGTCGTCTTTGGCGACTTGAATGATCAAAACTCCCTCGCGAAAGCGGTTCAGGGAGTTGAATCGATCTATTTCATCGCACCCAATATGTATCTCAACGAACTGGAAACCGCCAAACAGATCATCCGGCTGGCCAAAGAAACCCAGGTGAGACGTTTTGTTTATCACTCTGTCTTGCATCCCCATGCGGAAGCCATGCCCCACCACTGGCAAAAAATGCGCGTCGAAGAAACCCTTTTTACCAGCGGTCTTGATTTTACGATCCTGCAGCCTTGTGCATACATGCAAAATGTACTTGGAAGTTGGAAGAACATACTGAACGGGGTCTACGAAGTTCCATATGATCTGACAGCGCGTATCAGCATGGTGGATCTTCAGGATGTTGCCGAAGCAGCAGCAAAAGTATTATGCGAATCCACCCACAGCCATGCCATTTATGAGCTTGCCGGTCCTGCAAGCCCGACACAACTTGAAGTGGCTAAACAGATCAGCACAGCCATCAATAAACCGGTAAGCGCCAGGCAACAGTCTCTCGAAGAATGGAAAAAGAAGGTTACAGGAGTCGGAATGCCCGAAGTGCAGATCGAGCTCCTGATCAAAATGTTTAAATATTATGACCAATTTGGTTTAATCGGCAATTCAAATGTTCTGGAATTCTTACTCGGAAGAAAACCTGTGACATTTGCCGATTTTCTGAAACGTATTCCGGACACTGGAGAAGACCAATAATCATGGATAAAAACAAAAGCATTCAGTATAACTTTGGAATGGAAGCAATCCCCGTCCTTTTTCACAGTCAGACCAATCATTTTATGAAATACCTCGAAAAAGACGGCATTAAATTTCTTCAGTTTTGGTGGAACCATGTTGGAGATCGTCTCCCGGAAGAGAAGCGCCTGACCTCAGCAGGGATGACCTACCAAATCGAACAGATCGACAAGAAAACGAAATTGGTGATCATCAGCTTCCCTACTCCCAAGGAAAATGAAGATCCATACTTTTTAGGTCTCATCGCCAAGCCGGAACGCAGGATATTGTGGGTGCGTCTGCCGACCTCAACGGCTTTCGGGCTGGTTCGAGACGATCAGGTTAAAGATCAGTATAAAACCAATTTTGGATATCTGACACCCAGCGGCAATTTTCGTCCAAGGGTGATTGGATTGAATCCAACAAAAAAGGATTTTAAACGCCTTGTAATGAAATATTTAACCAAAAAGAAAGCGTGATAAAAAAATGAAAATATCAACCGGCTTGATCGTTGTAATCGTTGCCATGTTTCTGTTTTATCTGCGAGTGGCCATGCTAAGAGGACAAAGAAAACGCTATGAACGCGAATATGCTCTAAAAAGACGCAAGGTCAATGGTCGTTCCAAGGGGGCAGCCCTGCCCTCCCGACCGGCCGGAAGTCCTCCTTTTGGGGTAAGTTCCTGGCCGCTGGTTGTGATCAGCGTTTTGATCACCATTGCCGGCTTTGTCATGTATAGCAAAATGATATTCCTTGGTATGGAATTGGTCAAAGACGCCGCGCTTGTCGATCAACTCGCCGAATTATGGTACATCCCCGTCTCGATCGGAATTCTACTGCTGGCTTTTTCAATCAAAGTTGACAAACCCCGCATTGATTAAAAGCAAGATGGCCCTAAAACTTCAAAAAAGAGGAAACCAAATGGTTTCCTCTTTTACATTAATCAGGTTTGACCGTGTAGCCGTATCCGGGTATGGTTTCGATGAAGCTGGGAGCCGTGGGGTCGTCTTCAATGCGCGTGCGCAGGTTCTTGATGTGCACCCTGACAAGGTCTGAACTGCCGGTCGAGGGTGGATAATCCCAGATGATGTTTAATAATGAAGAAGGCGAGAATATCTCTCCGGGGTGACTGATGAAATTATAGAGCAGATCAAACTGGATGGGCGTCAGCAGCAGTTTCTTTCCGCCAGGCAGCGTCAATTCAAAGGTAAGGATGTTCAGGCGGTAGCCTTTCAATTCAAGGATCGGATTGGTCACCCTGGACTGATCGAAAAGCTTGGATTCATGCAGACGCGGCTCATCTTTGCTGCGGCGTGATGACTTTTTATTGTGATCCTGTGTGCGTTTCAGCATAGCCTGCACGCGCAGCACCAATTCTTCCACGTTGAAGGGTTTATTGATATAGTCGTCGCCCCCGGCTTTGAAGCCGATGATATGGTCAGCGTCGCTGGTCTTGGCAGTTAGAAAGATGATCGGCAGGTTGCTCAGTTTTTTATCTGCCCTGATCTCACGGCAAACCTCATAACCATCCATGCCGGGCATCATCACGTCCATCAAGATCAGCTTGGGAGACTGACGCTTGATCAACTGCAGGGCCTGCATACCTGAATGTGCCGTGCGTACGGCATAGCCTTCACGTCGTAAGCACCGCTCAAGGGCAGTTACGATCACCTCATCATCATCTACAACCAGGATGTCGAAATTGTCCAATGATTCTCCCAACCGCCGAGTAATTTTTAAAACAGATTTCGTTAATAATTATATATAAAAAGCATGAATATGAAAACAAAGATTTTCTTACATTACCTGCCTTCACGAGCAGTCACACAATAAACGCCGCCCGCGTCCATAGAGGCGATGCAGCGATTGCATTGGTCGCAATCCGAAAAGGTACGCTCCCCCGATTCCATCTTCTTCACAAAGTCGGGGTCACGCACGGTGGCACGTCCAACTTCGACAAACTCAAATCCGCGCGCCAGCACGTATTCGATGTCTTGCAGCCGCAACACGCCTCCTATATAGATCACCGGAATGCTGACCGCGGACTTAATACGCGATGCTTCACTTAATAAGAACAACCTGTCAAAGCGGTAACGCTGCACCATGAACCAGCCGAAAAGGCTCATGCCCAGCCGGATCAGCCAATCCGTCTGGTTGGCGGCCATCTCTCTGGTGGGGACGTTTCCGCGCATCATGTAAAGGGGGGTCTTGGCGGTAAATCCGCAGCTTGGCACCAGCGCGCTGGCTCCGGCGGCTTCAAACTGCCTGGCAACCTCAACGGCTTCATTGATCGCCAACCCGCCGCGGATGCCGTCGCTGATGTTCATCTTGATCAAAATGGGGAAGCCATCCCCTACTGCCTGGCGCACGCGCCGGATAACGGCCAGCGGGAAGCGCAGGCGGTTCTCGAGGGAGCCGCCGAATTGGTCGCGGCGGTGATTGGTCCACGGCGAGAGGAACTGGCTGAGCAGGTAGCCGTGCCCGGCGTGGATCTCAACGGCGTCGAACCCGGCCTGCCTGACCATCTCAGCCGTGCGGCCAAAATCTTCAATCTTCTCGGCGATCTGGGCTTCAGTCATGGCCTCGCACAGCGACAGGCGGAAGAGGCAGAACTTGACCGACGCGCCCAGCGGACGCCTGCCGATCTCGCGCGGGTTGGAGAAGAATCCGCAGTGCCCGATCTGGATGGATGCCGCCGCGCCTTCCGCGTGCACCGCGTCTGTCAAGCGCTTCAGGTCAGGCATCAGTTCGGGGCGCATCCACATTTCATGGCCGAAGGCGCGTCCGTCATAGCTGACCGAGCAGTAGGCCACGGTGGTCATGGCCACCCCGCCCTGGGCCACACGGCGGTGGTGTTCGATCAGGTATTCGGTGATCTTGCCTTCCTGGCACATGCCCTCAAAGCAGCCCGAACGGATAACGCGGTTGCGAAGGTTCAGGTCAGCAATTCTGGCAGGAGTGAAAACAGAAGAATTAACAGAGATCATTTGTCCATCCCTATAATAACGCTTTGCTTTTTCAATATCATACCATGATAAAAAATTGTTTTTGGCGCATGCCTCGTTCTCAAATGACGTATTGAAGGGTACAATTTATATGATCAGCGGGAAAATCGAACAGGATCACTTTATAAACTACTTATTTCACGATACATCAGCCTGGCAAGATTAACATTATTTTTTTATTGATATGTCGGAAAGAAATTGAGAAATAACTTTTCGTTTGTTCAACTTGACCAAGGAATGATAAATGAAAAATAATATCAAAAGAACAACCATTATATTACTCCCCATTCTAATTGTTGCGCTGTTCTTCTCAGGGTGGCTGGTTCACAAGAGCATTCAAGACAGAAAATCATCCGGGAACATCATCTTCTTTTGGAAACCGGATCGTAAGAAGACAAAAGATATGGATCTCATCCTTGCGGATGAGGCTGGCAACAACCTGAGAGTCATCGGTTGGTTCTCCGGTACGGCTACCTTTTCTCATGACGGCAAGAAAATTGCCGCGGGATGTCCGCAAGACTTCGGTACTAAAAAGGTAACAGAAATATGCATCGTGGATGTGGATATTTTTAAATCAATTACCAACACATTGCAAGTTGGAATTGGGTATCGAGATACTGGTTTTACGAACAGGATCCAACTTCCAGAGGAATGTCTTTCTTACCAGTCGTCTGATCCGTCAATGAGTGAAATTCTCTCCATTGATTGGTCCCCGGAATCAGATCGATTATTGGTCGTATGCGGAATTACTTCAAGCCAGGACGTATGTATTCTCCCGTTGGAGGGTGAGCCCAAATGCTGGGACAAGGAGGCAGCCGAGGAGGTTTTCAGGGCTGTGTGGTCACCTGTTGATGAAAACAAGATTCTCACATCAAGTTGGGAGTATCCCGTTTCAAAGATCAATCTGGTCGACCAAAACGGAACAATTATCAAGCAGATCGCCGAAGGAATGAATCCCGAATGGTCCAGTGACGGCACAAAAATCGCGTATATAGAAAATGCCAAAGACCCCCTGTCCCAGGGGATTGCGGTGATCGACTCGGACGGGTCAAACCATGAATGGGTCTATTATCCGGATTTTTCCTCTGATGAATATACTATACATTTAGATGGATTTGATGACGGCAGAATGGAACGGCTGGCGTGGTCACCTGATGATAAGACCATCATCTTTTCCGGTACCTATGGGGGAATTGCAGATCATTACATATTTAAACTCGATCTAGAAACTGGTGATGCAACCTATTTTATTGATCCAAGTTTTTTTTCTTATATTGTAATTGAGCCGGATTGGTCACAAGAATAAATTTGAAATCAGGACAATTGAATGAAAAAGAATATCAAAAGAACAACCATTATATTACTCCCCATTCTAACAGTTGCATTGTTCTTTTCAGGGTGGGTGGTTCACAAGATCATTCAAGATAGAAAATCAACCGGGAATATCATCTTCTTATGGCAACCGGTTCGTACTGACACAAAAGCTATGAAACTGGTCCTTGCGGATGGGACTGGTAATAACCTGAGAGTCATCGGTTGGTTCTCCGGTACGGCTACCTTTTCTCATGACGGCAAGAAAATTGCCGCGGGATGTATGCCCAATTCAGAAAATAAAGCAACAGAAATCTGCATTGTGGATGTGGATATTTTCAAATCGATTAAAAGCACCATGCCTATGAAAAGTGTGGATTCAGATACCGCGATAACGAACAGGATCCAACTTCCAGAGGAATGTCTTGCTTACCAGTCATTTTATCCAGGTGAGAGTGAAATTCTCTCCATTGATTGGTCACCAAAATCAGACCGCCTATTGGTCGTATGTGGAACCAGTGTCAGCCAGGATGTATGCATTCTCTCATTGGAGGGTGAGCCCAAATGCTGGGACCATGAGGCAACCGAGGAAGTTATCCGGGCTGTGTGGTCACCCGTTGATGAAAACAAGATTCTCACATCAAGTTGGGAGTATCCCGTTTCAAAGATCAATCTGGTCGACCAAAACGGAACAATTATTAAGCAGATCGCTGAAGGTATGAATCCCGAATGGTCCAGTGACGGCACAAGAATCGCATATATTGAAAATGCCTTGGACCCTCTCGTTTATGGAAGGGCTCAAGGGATTGCGGTGGTCGACTCGGACGGTCTAAACCATGAATGGGTCTATTATCCGGAAATTATTCCGAATGAAGATATTATTGTTTTGGATGGATTAAATGACGGCAGAATGGATCGGCTGGCGTGGTCCCCGGATGATAAAACCATCGTATTTTCCGGAGTTTATGGGGGGTTAGTATATCATCGCTTATTTAAACTCGATTTAAAAACTGGTTATACAACCTTTTTAATAGATCCATGGATTTTATACTATGTTGCCGTTGAGCCGGATTGGTCGCCGCAGTAATCTGCATTTACCAAATCTTAATCAGCCGGCACAACGAACGCGTAAAAATCACGGCCTTCAACTTCATTGGTGTGCAACGTTGCTTTGCCCTCTGGATAAAGTTCCTGCAGGCTCGACATACCTTCCAGGTCGTTATCTTTGACAATGAATAGTTTGGCGCCCGTTGCCGTAATGGTGGTCTCCAAATCGTCCGCCCAGATGGCGTAATCGTGGCCGATGTAACCGGCGCTGATGGCCACCAGACGGGTATCCACCCAGTAGGGCACACCCACCACCCAAACATTATCCGGATTGCCGTTGACCTTGATGAAGTCTGAGGCCACCTGCCCCATCTGGGTGGTGTTCCAGGTGTTCTTGACGTATTCATCAGGATACTGCTTCAGGGCGATGTCGTAATTCTGCGCGGCGGAAAGTCCGATCAGCATCAGGCCAAAAGCGGCCACTGCCGTCCTGGCTCCCCAATGGTTGGTTTGTTTCCACAGGCTGGTGAGCAGACCTTCCAGACCGATGACGGAAATCAAAATGATGGGCACAGCCGCCCCGCCCGCCCGACTGAGCGATGGATTCTCATCAGGGAACGCCAGGGCAAGAATGGAAGGCAGCATCAGCAGCGGGATGGAGATCAGCAGGAAGAGGTCCTGCCAGGAACGCGAACGCAGCCAGCGCCAAACCACCAGGATCAGGCCGATGAAAAAGAAGGCAGCCGTAACAATATCCAGCCCGGGCCGGTTCATCACGGAGATGACCCAGGTATTGCCGTCCTTCCAGAAGGGCATAAACAGGCATTTCCAAAGATTGCTGAAGAAAATGGCGGCGGCGCTGCCCTGCAGCTGCACCTCCAAAGAGGTAAGGCGCGTCATGGTGCGGTAGCCGAAAACGTTCGGATAATCCACGGCAAAGCGCAGCAGCGGTAATGCCATGACAAACGCGAACAAGACCAGCACACCCAAAGCCCACCAGACACTGCGGACGGGCTTGTGGAAGCGGTGATAAACCACGAACAAGACGACACCAAGCACGACCACGAAAGGCATCAGGCGGAAGGCGCTGTATCCGAGCAGACCCAGCCCGGTGAGGATGCCGGCCAGAACAAAGTCATTTCGCCGGGCGGATCGCAATCCGCGCAGCAGATAGAACATCACCGGCGCAACAAAAACCGGCGTCAGCACCACGCGCAGTCCGACGCGGGCGATCATGTTCGGCCAGGCGGCAAATCCGAACAAAGCCAAGAAAAGCAGCCCCGTCCAGCGCGTGCCAACCTCTTTACCCAACCGATAGATGTAGATCAGTGAGATCAAAAAGGCCAACGCCATGGTCAGTTTGAGGGTCAGGAAGTTAAGCCCCAGATGAAAGACTTTCACAAAGAAGGCAGCCAGGTAAAACTGGATGGGCTCGCGTCCACCGTTGTTCATGAAGAAAATGTCGGTGCTGCCGTGTAATACGCTGTAGATATCCAGCAGTTTCTCGGTGTGGTCGCTGGTCATGTTCAGCGGGATGGTATCCAGATGGTAGAGGTGGAACCAGGCAGCCAACAAAAAAACCGCCAGCACCAACAGGTTCCAGAGGTTCAATGAACCTTTGATCTTTTCACGCAATCCGCGAGAAGCGGGGCGCGAATCGCGCTCCCAAAAGGCCAGCAATCCAAAGATCAGGGTTGCCATCCACAAACATACGTTGAGGACGGTGAATCGATTGTCTTTGTGCGCGATGAAAGAAACCAGCATGAGAATAAGGAAAATGAAGAGCGGGATGGTGCGTACCTGCAGACCTACGGATTTTCCGACGTACTCCTTAGATGGTGGGAGCAGCCATTCCTTTTTGATCAAACTCCAAACCAGCAGCCCGGCCGCCGCGGCGTAGAAAATGATGCCGATCATGGCGTCTTGTGCGGGTGGTTCCAATTGGCTTTGTGCAACCAGGGCTAAAAAAAATGCCAGCAGGCTGCGCCATGGAAAGACAGCAGGTCCCTTGATCGTTTCGACAAAAGACTTTGGCGCGGCAGCGCGAAGATCAAGTTCAAAATCGTCCTCAGAGGGCGTAGCCGTTTGCGCTTTTTCAAACTCCTGTGCCTGCTCGGAATCCGCGAGGGAAAACCTTGGCGGTTCGCGCCGGATGATCCTTCGCAAATCCAGTTTATCTTTCAGATAATCGAGCAGACTGGGTTCCTGTTCTTCCATGCTTCAATCCTTAATTCCCTTTACGGCGGGCGATGTAAAAAGTGCAGGTGCCTTTTGGCTGGCTGGAGAATTCTCGATACGCGCCGCGCGTTACGGCTTCGGTGATGAAGAGGTTCCAACGGGTCGGCGCAATGATCCACTTGCCAAACAATTTGCGCATGATCAGGGAGGGCAACCCAAAATAATGCCCCCATTCCAGCACGCGCAGCGCACGCGGGGAGAAATAATGCCACCAATCGACCAGTTCAAAACCGGCCTTTTCAAGCCTGGCCTGCCAGGTTTGAGGATCGTCACAATGATAGTGACGGGCAATGCGGTTAAAAAAGCTGCGGTAGGCATTGCCGAGCGGCTTGAGTCCGATGCGATCAAAGAAATTGCTGACCGACAGCGCCCCCAAAAAATTGTGATTCGGCACGCAGAAGATGAAGGGCGCGCCCGGTTTCATCACCCGGGCAAGCTCGGCCAGCACAGGGTCAAGGTCCGGAATATGCTCCAGCACAGAGTTGCTGACCGCGCTGGAAAAGGTGGCATTCTCAAACGGGATCTTGTCTCCCGGCGCATGGACCGTTTTCAGATAGCACCCTCTGGCTTCAGCCTCACGCAGCGGACCCGTCCAGGGGTCCAGGCCAACGTCCAACGGACGGTCAAAGGTCAGGCTGGCGAAGTGTCCGTCGCCGCAGCCGAGGTCAAGCGTGGGGGCCGGCAGTTCGATGTTCTCGTAAAAACGCGCTTCAACCGCGCGCAGCAGTCCACGGAAATAGGGCAGGCTGGATATCTGCAGCCAGAGATGGTCTTTGCGGGCGTCCTGCGCCTCTACGGGGATGTGATGGTGTAAACTCATGTACGGCCTTTCATCAGGGTGTTTTATCAGCATACAGGTAGGCAAGGTCGCAGTGGACCGGATTAGGAGTCAGCCGGGTCTTGTAACCGTTCTTTTCGAGGAAGGCGATCATCTCCTGCCTGTTGTGAACGGTCATGCCGTCGTGCACTTCCATGCAGATGCGCTCCACTCGTTTCAGGGTTTCCGGCGAGGCAGAGAAAAGTATATCGTATTCCCCACCCTCGCAATCCATCTTGAGGTAATCGCATGTGCTGACAGAATACGCATCCAACAGTGCTTGCAGGCTGATGGTCTTCACTTCAATGGAACGGGATTCGTTTTTTGTGGAGGCGGTTGAATTCTGAACCGCGCGGCCTTCTTCCACGGTCAAAACCGTGCTCCCGTTTGAGGCAGCTACTGCGCCTTCAAATATCTCTACATTATAAATATGGTTCTTTTCCAGATTCGAGCGCAGCAACGAAATGGAAGGCGGATAGGGTTCTGCTGCAACCAGACGGCCTCGCGGCAGCTGGCGGGCCGCCCAGACGGCATAATCACCCAACGCGGCGCCAATATCCAACACCGTCCAGCCATCTTGCAGCGGCAGGCTGGCTTCTTCGTACTGCCTATCCAGGCAGGTCTCTTTGAGGATCCATACGTCCATCAGGCTGCGGACAAGAAACGCTTCGCCGCTTTTCAACTGCAGTCTTGCCGCATAGGTTGATGATTTGTGAAATCCTAAAAAGAATAAAGCGACGGGGTTTTTAATCCCGCGAAATAACGTAAAAATGGATTTCAGATAATATCGAAAGCCTTTGAGTCTCAATCCGTCACCTGTTCGCCTTATTATAAACGACTTGCCAGCCCTGAAACGACGCAGAAAAAAACCCTGAGAGGGCAATTTTCTCCCTCCAGGGTTATTGATTTTTCTGAATTCAATATCGGCGTCAGGCCGGAAACCTATTTTTTGGCCGCCATTTGGCTGACAACCTGCATCAAGGTGTTCGCCACCAATGTGCCGGATTGTGAACGGTGTTCGGATTCACCCATCTTGCTGCTGGAAACCACGGCGTTCATGATCGCATCCAGGTTGCTGCCGCCGGACTGCTTGGTCTGCGCGAATGCCATACCGGCATTGAGCAGGTCGCCGATATCGATCTGGCTCAAGGGATTGGATTGATCGGCCGCAGCAGGTGTCTCCTGTGCGCCTGTCAGTCCACCCAGGAGACTGCCTAGCAAATCGCCAGCACCACTCTGAGGTTGCGCAACTGTTCCCTGCGCTCCCAATAAAGTCTTGACCAGGGTCATGGCTGTATCTGGTGTGATGGATTTCTTGCCGGTAAACTCCGTGGCCGCGTCCGAGAGTCCTTCGGCATAGAGTTGCGCAGATCCGCTCTGGCTTTTTTGACGCAGGATCTGGCTGGCATATTCCAATTGATCGGCAGGTGAAGCATCCGTCTTATCTTTCATGGCCTGGGTGATGACCTCAAAGATTTGTACCATGTTGTCACCATGGTCGTGATTGTAGGTGTCTGCCTTATTTAAACTGGATTGATTCTGAACCATTGTTTTTGCTACTGAACCGAATAATTTCGCTAGGTCGATGTTTTGAGCTGCCATAATTACCTCCTCCAAATGATTAGTATGATTGTAGCATAATCGTGCGTTGATATCATTTTTTTTATTGTGCAGAAAAAGTGTATAATAGGAACACTTTTATTCAATTATTGAATACCATGCGCGGAAAAACTAATCCCTTTACCTCCTCCGAATTCGTCCTGCTGGGGCTGCTTTACCAAAACCCAACGCATGGATATGACCTGCATAAAATGATCACCGACCCGGAAGGGATCGGCATGATCTGGAACGTCAAAATGTCCAACCTTTACGCCCAGCTGGATAAACTGGAAAATAAAGGATACATCAAAGGCATTCTGCAGCCGGGAGATTCCCATCCGAACCGTACGGAATATCAGATCACCGAAACAGGCAGGTCAGCCTTTCACGACTGGATGAAAAGCACGGTCATACACCCGCGTGATTTCAGACAGGAATTCATGGCCCGCTACTATTACATGCTGCAATTCTCACCCGAATTGCTAAAAGATTTCTTCGATGGACAACTTGAAGAGTGTAAAAAATGGTTGAAAAATACCAATGATGCCATCCTGCAGGATATAAGCTGTACGGGATTTAAAAAGTCGGTGATGGAATTCAGAGTATCACAAATTGAATCCATCGTTTTTTGGCTTGAAAAGGTTCAAAAAGAATTCCAAGCTCAAGAATAAAAGAAAACATGAAAGGTAAAACATCGGACCCATCTTGAAAAAAAATCCCTGGCTCTCTCCCATATTATTATTTCTGATCCCGATCGTCGTCTTTCTAGTCTCATTATTCATGGGACGATATCCCAAGCCATTGTTCATGCCGTTTTCATTATTACTAAATGATGAATTGGCCCAGCGTCTCGTTTTCAGTCTGCGCCTGCCGAGGCTGCTGTGTGCCATGCTGCTGGGAATGTCTCTTTCAGCAGCCGGCGGGGTGATGCAAATGCTATTCCGCAACCCACTGGTTGAACCGGGCTTTCTGGGAGTCACTCACGGCGCCGGATTCGGCGCAGCCCTTTGTATTATCTTTTTAAACAACTCCCCCATCCTGGTTGAAACCAGCGCAACTTTCTTCGCGCTAACAGGTCTGCTCCTTTCCTGGCTTATCGCCCGCCGCATCCGCTTTGGCGGATGGGTATTGCGCCTGATCCTTTCAGGGATTGCGGTTTCAGCCTTCTTTACTGCAGGTCTGGGTGTTATTAAATATCTGGCCGATCCGCTTTCACAACTGCCTGCAATTACTTTTTGGTTGATGGGAGGATTGAACGCCGTCACCTGGAAAGACGTCTTTTACATACTTCCGGTCGTACTGGTCGGCCTGATCGTCATTATCTTGATGCGCTGGCGCTTGAATCTGCTGGCGCTGGGTGATGAAACCGCCGCATCATTGGGAGTCGCGGTTAAAACCGAGCGTATATTGTTGTTGGTGGTCAGTGTGGCCATCTCGGCAGTTGTGGTCGGTGTAGCCGGAATTGTAAGCTGGATTGGCCTGATTATTCCACACATTGCCAGAAGGCTGGTGGGAGCCAACGCAGCCAATTTCATCCCCGTCTGTATCGCTTTTGGCGGTGTTTTTGGAATTATTTGTGATGATATTGCGCGTACCATGTCAGCCGGAGAAATCCCGCTTGGGATCATCACTTCTTTGTTGGGTTCTTTGATCTTTGTAGGGCTGATGCTCAGTCCGCGAATGAGGTTTCACCGATGACCGATCCTATCATATCGATCCATTCGCTCGAATTCAGCTACGATCCACGTCAGAAAAATGTATTGAATGCCGTATCGTTCGACATTGAACCTGGAACTATTTCCACCATTCTTGGGCCCAACGGCGCCGGAAAAACAACCCTGATCCATTTGATGCTTGGTCTGCAAAAACCCGCCAGCGGCAGTATTTTACTCAATGGACGTCCGATCGAAGAATATACCAGGCGCGAACTAAGCCAGTGGATAGGGCTGGTTCCGCAATCCGAACACATCCCCTTTGATTTCAGTGTACTTGAATACGTGCTGCTTGGCCGCGCACCTTATCTAGGCCCCCTGGACCTCCCCAGTGAAGCAGACGTGGAAATCGCCAGACAAACCCTTGTACAGACTGGCATCGTCGAACTGGAATCCCGGCCGATCCCTGAATTGAGCGGCGGTGAACTTCAGTTGGTTATGATCGCGCGCGCCCTCGCCCAACAGCCCAAGGTGCTGCTCCTGGATGAACCAACTTCTCATCTTGACTTGAGCAACCGCAATAAAACCTTGCGCATTCTGAACCGCCTGCGTCAAAACGGCGCGACCATTCTGTTTACCACACACGACCCTGAAGCAGCCTCGCTGGTAGCCGACAATCTGGTATTAATGAAAAGCGGCAATGTACTTTATACCGGCGGCATGGACGATACCTTTACCAGTCCCAAACTGAGCGAAACATACGGCACCGAGATCGAAGTGATCCGGTTTGACGGACTGCACGTGGTGCGTTCGCTGGAAAAACTGCGATGAGTTCTTCTCAAGGAGTGATCTGGATCATCACCGCTCCGCGCGGCGCAGGTAAAACCCGTTTCTGTTCCCGATTGGCTGCTGCTGCTCAACAAAAAGGATTGACCGTCAAAGGGATCGTCTGTCCGCCAGAGTTTACAGGCAGCGAAAAAACGGCCATTCACGTTGTTGACCTCTCGTCAGGCAGACAAACACTTTTGGCTCTCTCTAAGAAACGCGAAGGTGTTGGTGGAACGGTCACAGACCATTGGGATTTCAATAATGAAGCCATGAACTGGTCCAACGATCTCCTGGGGACGATAACAGACGCCGACCTGGCAATCATCGACGAACTGGGACCCCTTGAATTCCAATACGGTAAAGGCTGGCAGAACGGCATCAAATTCCTTGATAGCGGAGATTTCCGCTGTGCCCTGGTGGTCATCCGGCCCGATCTGTTAACAACAGCCTTACAGCGCTGGCCGTCCGCCAGGGTCATTGAGATACCCACCGGACTTGATCAAGCCGGAGAAGAAAAACTTCAGTGGGAAATTCTCCAAGATTTAGTCTAATCCATATCGCGTTTGGCAATGTTTGATTAGAATAGGTGGGTATGTTCCAAGTAGTTACTCATTGAGGAAAAATGAATCTTATTGAAGTAATAAAAAGAAAACCGCCAAAACTTGGCCTGGCGTTAAGCGGTGGAGCGACGCACGGCGCGGCCCACATCGGCATCCTGCAAATCCTGGAGCGTGAAGGCATACGGCCTGATTACGTGGCCGGTACGAGCGCCGGCGCACTGGTAGGCGCAGCTTACTGTGCAGGAGTACCGCTGACCGAGCTTGAAAAGATCTTCCTGAATATGTCATGGCCTACCCTGGTAAAGATATCGCTTACGCGTCCGCTGGCTCTGTTCGATACACAGCCCATGGAAGAATACCTGGTAAAAATGATCGGGGATTACGAATTCAAAGACCTTAAGATCCCATTTGCCGCAATTTGCTGCGATATCGTCAGCGGAGAACGGGTTGTACTCGATAAAGGGCGTGTGGCGCCAGCCATCAGGGCCAGCGCTGCCATCCCAGGGATCTTTTCACCTGTTGAGATTGACGGCAAACTGCTTGTGGATGGCGGCATGGTGGATAACCTGCCCATCAAACAAGTACGCTGTATGGGCGCCAAATTCATCATCGGTTGTGACGTTTCGGCTCGCGGTAAAAAAGGCAGGAGACCTGAGAATCCGCTTGAAACGGTTCTGGCAATGATCTCGATCATGCAGGCCCGTTCGGTATCACTCAATCGTGAGTGGTGTGAGGTTTTCATCAGGCCCAATATCTCTCAATATCCACCATGGGGATTCGCGGACGGCGACAAGATGATGGAAGAAGGCAGAAAAGCCGCGGAGGCTTCACTGCCAATGTTAAAAAGATACAGAAACCCTAAAAAATAACGAATTTTGAATATCCCAAAAAGAGAGGATCCAAAAACACCGGATCCTCTCTTTTTTTAAATAAGTTACGGGAACTTACAGGATTGTTAGAAAGCGTTTATTTGTTTGTAATATTACCGATAAATTACTATAATGTTACTACAAATAAATATTGGTGAAAAAAATGAAAAAGACAACCCTACTTATTAAACTTCTGTCCATCCTGGCAATCGCCGTGATTGCGTTCAGTATCCTGCCCGCAGCACCTGCGCAAGCCGCAGGCACTTCTCTTGAAGATTTCGCGGCCTCCATGAGCAAAGGGGACAACTCAAAACTGGTCGGCGTTTACGTAAACAACGTGATGGCCGTAAAAGTCGTGCAACAATCCTCAGATACTTACGTGTCCACATCGTCCGGCACAGTAACACAATTCGGCCTGGCCAATCAGTACGGTTCGATCGGATTGCTGGCACACAACTATCTCTCCGGCGGCATTTTCAGCAAACTTGGGTCAGGCAGCGAGATCTACCTGGTTTATGGAGACGGCAGCATTAAAAAATATCAGGTCAGCAGTGTTAAAAAATATCAGGCGCTCAGCCCAACCGATCCCTACTCAAATTTTGTCAACCTTGATAATCCCGACAAGACCTTATCAAGCAGCGACCTTTTCAGCGAAACCTACGGCCAGAGCGGCAAACTCGTGTTGCAAACCTGCATCAGCAAAAACGGACAATCCTCATGGGGCCGCTTGTTCATCATCGCTTCCCCTGCCGGATAACATCCGAGTCATTTCTTCTCTCCCACTTCACAAGGACAGCAGTCGCATGCTGTCCTTGTGATTTATAATGGTGGAAATATCTTCAAGCGGGAGTAAAACCAATGAACCAAGTCATCGAAGCAAATGATCTCTGCGTAAAGATCCATTCCCTTTGGAGCAAGGGATGGTTTGTTCTGACAGCGGGGAGTTTTGCCGAAAAGAAATACAACTGCATGACCGTATCATGGGGCAGCATGGGAAACATGTGGGAAAAACCCTTTGTGCAGGTGGTTGTGAGGCCTGCTCGCTACACCTACGAATTCATGGAATCAAGACCTGATTTTACGCTCTGCGCTTTCCCAAAAACCTACAGAAAAGCGCTCAACATACTGGGAACAAGGTCGGGAAGAGATGAAGACAAGATCGCAGCTTCCGGATTGACTGCCTGCAAGAGCTCAAAAGTATCTGCTCCCTCTTTTATCGAAGCCAATCTGGTGATCGAGTGCCGCAAGATTTACACCGATGTGATCAATCCTCAAGGTTTTATCGATCACGCCCTCGATGACAACTATCCGTTGGGCGATTATCACAAGATTTATTACGGTGAAGTACTCAGCATCAGGGGTGACAAATCAGTGTATGCGTGTTAAATTAAAAATGGATGGCTTGAGACGATAGCCATCCATTTTCTTTTCCCCCTGCAGCGAAGTTTTGAAATAGCCCGCAAGAGGGCGGTTTCCCATTTTATATATCCAAGGTTATTGTTCTTCCAACAACTTGATGAAGACCTCCACGATATCAGGATCGTACATTTTGCCGGAGAATTTTCGCAATTCTCCAATTGCTTCTTCATGCGCACGGGCTGATCTGTATACCCTGCCTTCCGTCATGGCAGAATAAGAATCCACCACAGCGATGATCCGTGCACCAAAGGGGATCTCATCGCCTTTCAGCTGACGTGGATATCCGGTGCCATCCACGCGTTCATGGTGCGCAAGAATGATCGAAGCAATGTTTTCAAACCCGCTGATTCCCTTGACAATGTGGGCACCGATCTCAGAATGAGATCTCATGACCTCCCATTCGCGAGGATTCAGCAAGCCTGGTTTATGCAGGATCTGATCTTCGATCCCTATTTTTCCAATATCATGTAAAAGTGCTGCCCAACATAGTTCTCTGGTTTCCCTTACAGACAATCCAAATTGATGAGCGATTCTCTCAGACCAGGAGGCCAGTTTTCTGCTATGTGTTCCAATTGTTGGATCACGCGTTTCAAGTGTTTTCGAAAGCGCCAGAACAATCTCAATGGACGAGTTTGCCAGTTGTTCATTCAACTGTTTTCTGTGCAGTGCGATCACCAGTTGATCAGCGATCAGATCGATCAAAAAGTCATTTTCCTTTGGGAAGGCTTCTGACTCATCAGAGATGTATTTCGCCAAGAGCAATATACCAACCGGTGTTTTTTCGACACGTAAAGGAACGATTTTGTAACAGTCATTATTTGACAAACCCAGCGCGCGAAGACTTTTTTCATCCAAAGATGGTTTGTTTGTTGAAGAAGCTTGTGTTTCCATTTCAGCAAATGCCTGTTGAAACACTTTCTTCACCATCCCGGAATTCTCATCCTCGATAATCGGTAATTGAAAACTGCCATCAGGCATCAGCATAAAGATGCGGCAGTAATCAACTTGCAGCAGTTCAAGAATCAAACCTGTAGCTCTGTCGATCACATTTTCAATCGTCTCGGTCCCAACCAAAAAATGACTTAGCCTGGATAAACCCGTCAATTTTTCATCGGCTTTGAAGACCTTTAAAGAGCTCTTTTGTTTGTATGGATAACTATAGTTTTCGATGTAATGAGTCATGTTTAATATCCAGACTTGGACCTACCTTTGACAATACCAGAGTTCGGGACGAAAAGTATTTTCGGTAGCCAGACAATTACTTATAAGCGCAGGGATACTCGTTCATCTGACTGGCAAATTCAGCCAGTGTAGTAGCCTTTATGGCAGAAATTCGCTCAGATTCCTCATGTTCCAGATTGAATGCCTCTCCGCCAAAACCATTTTGAATGGCCAAACGCGGATTGGAAAGCAATAAATTCCGGAACTTGACATTGATCACTGCCGCTGTCATTATCCGACTGTATTCCCGTTCGTTGTCAATAATCTGCTTTGTCTGCCTCCTAAAATCGGTAAAGATGTTACTCATGAACAATCTCCTTATTTTTCTGTTTCACATCACCACCTAACATCCAAAGCAGCCATATCACGCCCAAGGCGATCAAGACATCACCCAGGCTGTATGCGATATTAAATCCCAAAAACCTTTGGATGGTAAATCGATCCGACAGAAAGGCCAAACGGGTTGTTTCAGGTGACAGAACGAAATCTTTAGAAAATCCGTAACGTTCCCCGATTTTCCAAGTCATTTTAGTGCCCTCAACCATCTTTTCAGCAGTCTCTGGGCTGATCGGCATGAAACCCCCATTAAAGACAATCACCAGGAAATTTAGCAAGAATCCGGTAATTATTGGCCAAAAACCGGGTTTTTGAATGTTAAGGATCGAAAACAATAAAAGAAGTACAAGTGAACTTACTTGCAGGATAGCCACCAGTTGGCTTGAAATTGTTTCTCGAAGACTTGGAGAAAAATAAGCCACATATTGCGGGACAAAGGCCAGCAATACCAAGATCGGATAACGAAGTTCAAAAACCCGATACGTTCTTTTCTTGATCCAAGCTCTGCAAAGGCCGGCGGCCAATCCTATCAAGACGGCTGCGACGAGAATCATTCTTAAAAATTATCCACCTACTGGACCAGTGATGGAGGGGGCGCTGGCTGCGAGAACGAAGACTACCAGGACGACAACGAACAAAATAACACGGATTTTTGATGACAAGTTTTTCATGATCTGCTCCTTTTTGGATGTTGTTTATTGAATGTTTAATTATTATGACAAAGGGTAGGCTTCAAAACAGGCTTCAAAACAGGCTCCAAAAAGGGAATTTTTCTGAATAAGAATAAAAAATTCGGTGATTTTGCTCACCGAACCCCAAGAATTCTCTTTTCATAAAAATCGAACTTATTGCATCAGACTATTGAACACATTTATTGTCAGAGGATCTGGTTCAACCTCCAATTCTTTTGATAAGGCGTTGGTGCATTTCTCATAATAGCGTGAGATCGCTGACCGATCTCCCAATTTGGAAAACGCCTGCATGGCCATTCGATAGGCTTCTTCACAACATGGATCTTCCTCGATCGCCCTGTCGGCATATTGAATGACCTGCTGATATTGTTCCTCCTGCATCAACAACTCAAGCAACTCCGTAATTGCTGAAATAAATGAACGATGGAACTGCTCACGGAGGATGATAACCCATTCATAATCGACCTTTGGTAAAAAGGCTCCCCGATAATTCGTTACCGCTTGCCGGTAATGCTGGATCTTTTCCAGGGTATCCGTCGAATTCTGAACCATCATCAGCTCTTGCAAGAAGTTTTCAACATCAAAATCATATTCGGTTATGCGGTTGAAACGATAATAATCGTCAATATAACTGATGATCTCGCTTCCCAAAGCATGCCGCAAACGGTAAATTGAATTCTTAAACCTCACCCGCAAAGCATCGATGGTGGCGTCCGGCCAAAACGCCGCGCCAATTTCTTCTTTTGTAACGCCTTCAGCGTGGACGAGTATGAAGTAGAAAAGATCTCGTACCATTTGTGTTTTCCACTCAGACAAAGTCACCACGTGGTCACCGATTCTAACCTGTCCCTTGCCAAACGCGCGAATTACATATTTCGGCAAAGTGAATTGAATTGTCCTTGAATGGCGTCGCACCATTTTCCGCATCGATATTTGTTCTTCAGAGAAATTCTGCAACGTTTGAATTAATGATCCGAATATCGCGCTACCTGTTGTTTTTGAAATCTCCAACAACATATCAAGCATCTCAAAAGAAAACTGGATGAAATAGGACCGGTCATTTCCTGCCAAAACCGTCTCAACCAGATTAATGAACTCCCTTTCCGTTTCATTTGAAAGATCAAGGGACAACGAAACCATTATTTGATAGTATTTGACCCGTACTTCTTCCAGGTGATAACCCTCATCATGAAAGAATTCAAGCAGATTCATCAACTTGACTGACAGGTCATCAAAGTTTTTTTCCTTTAGCAACAGGGCGCACTGTTCAAGCGTGCAAAGGCTCGTCTCATATTTTGATCCGCCATAGCGCGCATTTTCAAACGCTTCATCAATAAAGACGCTTGATAATTCGTAATTGCCCAAAACTCTTTCAAGAGAAGCCTCCGAAAGTGACAAGAACACACTGAGCGCCTGGTCATTTACGATCCGCGAAGTTTCGCGTGCCATCTGATATGCCCTGCGCGCTTCTGTCAGCGCGCCAATATCACGATAGAGGTCTCCCAGACTGGTGAACAAAAAACCTTCCACCCTGGGATTGGAAGCAAGGCGGGCATGGGAAATTGCGTTTTCAAAAGAGATCACCGCCTGCTCATATTTACCAAGCGAATGCTGCACCATACCGATGTTATTCAGCAGATGCGCCTGCCAAAGGGAATTTTGAGTCTCACGCCAGTAAGCAAGAGATTTTTGATAGGCTGCTTCGGCATCATTCAACTGCCCCATGGTCAGGTGCACAAGACCGAGGTCGAGCAGCACTTTGGCAGCATCCATTTCTTCTCCCAACAGTTTGAACTTTTCAAGAGATGAAAGAAGAACTGAAAGCGCACTCTTAAGATCCCCTGATTGGAACATTGTGATCCCGAGAGAGCGCAAGGCTTCAGCCATCAAACGGTTTGAGTTATCAATGTGCTCACAGACAGCCAGAGCATTTTCTGCGTCCGTTTTAGCCGTATCATAAGCGCCATCAAGCCTGTAGAGCGAACTGCGGCGGATCAGAGCCCTGGCAAGTTCACTATCATTTTGATTGCTCCTTAGCCCGTCGATTGACAAATTCAGGTATTTCAAACTGGTCGGGATATCTCCCTGGACCATGGCTACCGTTCCGCGGATGGACAGCAGTTCAGGAGAAGAACTTCTCAATTCTTCAGGGATCGATTCCAACCAGGTGGAGAGTGTAGATAACCGCCCTCCCAATATCATCGAAGGCGCGGCTCTTTGGATCATCCCCGCAATCTGGGTGACATCTCCGATACGCGAAATGATCGAAAATGCCCTTTCCCATTCCCTGCGTTCTTCATAAAGACTGACCAATTGAAATTCGATCTGCCGGCTTTCGTCAGGTCGCTCCGAACGCATACTGTTTTGCAGGAAATCCTGGAATAGGTGATGAAAACGCAAATGCAGGGTAACATCATCCAGGGGTAATACGAAAAGGTTTTCACGCAGCAGTAAATCAATTTTTTCCTGCCAGTTTTCTGCACGAATACCCGGTACTTGTGAAAAAACCTTCCGGCACATCTCTGCATCGAACTCTTCCATCAGAGAAGTCCGTTTTAAGAACAACACCAGTTCCTCTGGCTGTTGTTTCAGAACCTGTTGGGCAAGATACTCGTAGATGCCGATACCGGATACCCTGGCCAGTCTCAAGCGGTTGGATGTCTCTTTTGGAGATAGCTGCGCAGTTAGCAGCAAACCGGTGATCCAGCCCTCGGTTTGCTGCACAAGGTCAGATGCAGCCTTTTCAGACAGGTTCTGTTGATAGTTCACCGAAAAGAGTTGTTTGATCTCTTCGGGCAGGAATGCCAACTCTTCGAAACTTAAACCACCTACCTGCGAACGCGCGACCAAAATGGTCAGATCGGGAAGTGTGAGCAGGGTCCGCGACGCGATCACCAAATGACAGTTTTCCGACATCCCCATGGCAATGTGATTAATGAATTCATCGATCAGTTTGCTCTCACGGACGAAATGATAATCATCCAGAACAAAGATGAAATGTTCGGTAATATTGTCGAATACATCGTTGATCACGGCGGTGATCACAGGCTCCAGGCTCATGGAATCTTGATCAAGGTTGTTTAAGGCGGAAAAGGATGCTTCTCCAAAAGATGGGAAAACGCTGGCTATGGCGGATATGAAATGAGCAATAAACCGTTTGGGGTCACTATCCAGTGAATCGATGGAAAACCAGCAAACCGGCACCTGGGTATGATAAGCAAAGTCGATAAGGAGCGAGGTTTTGCCATAACCGGCAGGCGCCGCAACGATCAGCAGCTTCAGATCAAGCAAGTTCTCGAGTATCGACAACAACCTCGGACGGGACAATATTTCAGTCCTCCGCCGAGGTTTGATGATCTTAGTACGGACTACAGGGACAGCTAAATTCATTCTCTTTTTATGTTATTACGCCAGGTTAATACCATTTTACAATTGAATTACCAGTAAAGCAATTTAAAATTAATTTAAATAAAAAGAGCCCTTGCGGGCTCAAAGAATACACTCTGAATTATCCGGCAACTGGTCCTTGATAAGCGGCATCTCCGAAAGCAAGGATTGCAATAAAGATCGGTGAAAGGAAGAGAAGCCCAAAACCGAATCCTGTTCCTTTGCCGAACACTTTTGCCGTATCAAAAACCATAATAATGGCTATAACCACGTTGGCAAAAGGAACAAGCAAGACAAGGAGAACCCACCACCAGGGACGTCCAATGATTTCAAGCAAGACAATGATATTATAAATTGGAATGATGGCGGCCCAGCCCGGCTTTCCGGCCTTTTCGAAGATTTTCCAATAACAGACGATCATAAAGACAGCAATTGCCATAGAAAAAAGCCACGTCACTAAACTCATTCCACCATAATTATTGCCATAACCGTAATCCATTTTTCCTCCGTTATAATAACTAATATGATTAAATTAGTTTAACATTTCCAGACAAAAAGTCAAGCTATTCGGAGTTTTTTTATCTTAATAAAGAGGTAATATGTTCGTTTTCTTATCGAAATTCCTGCCCCTTTTTGTATATCCAGTAGGGCTGGTTTGTGTTCTCATTGTTTTTACCCTGGCGTTTTGGAAAAAGACAAAATTCGCCAAATCGATCCTCATCATTGCCTTCCTGGTTCTTTTTGTGGGAGGGAATCGTTACCTGGCCAATGCATTAGCCAAATCGCTCGAATGGCAGTACAAAGAGATGGTCCCCCCCTCTGAAGTGGACGCCATCGTCGTACTGGGAGGCAGCACTGAGCCCGCCCTGCCACCACGTCCGATGACCGAGATCGGCGGTGCAGGTGACAGAGTGATCTATGCCGCCACCCTTTCGCACGAGTATCCGAACGCAAAAGTGCTCTTAAGCGGGGGAGACATCGATTTCCTTGACCAGAGTTCATCCACCCCGGCCTCTGACATGGCCGAACTCATGAAGCTGATGGCCGTGCCTGAATCTGCCATCATCCTGCAAGACGAGTCGCAAAACACCTACGAAGATGCTTTATATAGTTGTGAAATAATCAAGGCTGAGGGATTTCAAAATGTTTTGCTGGTCACTTCTGCCATGCATATGCCCAGGTCGGTCAAGCTGTTCGAAAAGCAGGGCTGCGAGGTTATTCCCGCGCCCACCGATTTCTCGATCACAGACGTCGCCTGGGAAAAGACCTGGCATCCAACAACTGAAGAATTCATCCTGAATCTCATCCCTTCCTATTCCAACTTGTCGCAGATCACCAAAGTAATGAAAGAATATATCGGAATGTTTGTCTATCACCTTAGAGGCTGGCTCTAAAGTTCTCTGACATGATATAAAAAAATCCGCGGTTAAGCCGCGGATTTTATACTTTATCATGCAAGTAAGTCTACTAAATCAGACTCTTGCGGATCTCTGAACTCAAGAAATCAAGCGCCCAAACTACCAGGATGATTGCAAACAGCGCCGTTCCGGCTTGTGTGTACTGCAAGGTGTTGATCCTTTGTGAGAGGAAGTAGCCGATACCGCCTCCACCGACGAAACCGATGATGGTGGAAATACGAACGTTGATATCCCAGTGATAAATTGTGAATGACAGAAAATCAGGGACGATCTGAGGAACCACCGCATACATGACCACCTGGATCTTGTTGGCACCGGTGGCGGTAATCGCCTCGATCGGACCCGAATCAATGCTTTCGACAGCTTCCGAGAACATCTTCCCCAGTGAAGCCGCAGTGGTAATAGAAAGCGCGATCACACCGGCGAATGGACTGCCAAACCCGACGATCATGGCAAACACCGTTGCCAAAACCAACGGCTCGTATGAACGAATGATATTCAGGAAAGCCCGGACAATATAATAAACAGCCGTTCCAACCGGCCCCTTACGGGTGATATTCGACGCGGCCAGAAAACTTAACGGCACCGCAATGATCGTACCGATTGTCGTTGCGATCAACGCCATAAAAATGGTTACGAACATGGCATCAATGACATCTTTTAGTGTCTTCGCTGCCACAAGTTTGCCATTGGGCAAAGAGACTTCAAAAGAGATCTGCGCTGCGTTCCCATCCATCGCCGTTGTGATGGGTCTTATTTCAAGTGATTCATTGATCTCCCCATTCGCATCGGTAGAAATGTTCTTGATGCTTAATAAGCCGCCGTCCGGAAGTATCCAACGCAGTGAGACCTCGGCATTTTTCGGCAGGTCATAACCATGTAGAGTGACCACATCCTTTGGTGAACCGCAGGGAGGATCGAGAATAATTCTCGGTCCGGATTCAGCCGATTGCGGCAGGGGAACACTATCACAAGGGACAGGAACGATCTGAGAAACGGTGATCTTCTCTGACTCACGTTCAAGCAACACGGGTTGTAACAATTGCCCCATGATCGTCTTAGCTTTGGGGAACGATGAAACCAACTTTACTAAATCAGGTTCCGTAACACGAATGCTTAAGATCAACAATCCGACAAAGACCAGTGTGATAACTAATTTTTTTAGTGCTTTAAAGAAGCTATTTTTTCGCTGCATATTACACCAAACGTTCCCTGATCTTGGCACTGAAGAAGTCAAGAATCACGACCACCACCGCGATGGCAACAAAAGCCGAACCGACTGCCCTGTAATCTTGCAGAATGATCCACTGCCACAGGAAGAAACCGATGCCGCCGCCTCCTACAAAACCAATGATTGTGGAAGATCGCACATTGATATCCCAGCGGTAGATGGTCAAAGCAGTAAATGGAGGAATAATTTGCGGGATGACTGCGTACCGTACAACCTGAAGCCAGTTCGCACCCGTGGCCCTTATGGCCTCAATTGGTCCGGGGTCAATTCCTTCAATTACTTCTGAATACAATTTTCCCAGCGCGGCAGTTGTATGTATGGTAAGAGCGATCATTCCCGGGAAAGGTCCCAACCCAACGATAATGACAAAAATGATCGCCATGATCAATGCTTCAATAGAACGGACGATATTCAGGATGGTTCGCATTAAGATGTAGATGAATGACGAAACCGGATTGGAAGTCATCAAGTTACGTGCAGCCAGGAATCCAAAGGGAATGGCGAAAATAGCGCCAATTATTGTGGACAGAAATGCCAGCGCCAAGGTCTCGTAAATACCCTGAAGAATGTATCCACCAACCGCCGAGAGTTCGATCCCGCCGATTGGGCGGCTTTGAGATACCTTAATGCGGTGTGTCTGCGGGATGGTGGGGTCAGGCGCCGTTGTGTGAACAATTGAGAGCACCGGCCAATCTACAGAAACGTTACCATTGGCATCCGACATGGCGGTTGTCTCCATCGCCTTGCCGCCAATTGGGTTCTGCCAGTAGAAAACGGTTTCCTGATTCGGCCAAAAGCCCTCGCCTTTTACTGTGATGACATCGCCCACGTTGGCACAGGGTTGCACAACATAAACCCGGATCCCATTTTCAGTATGATCGGCAACCGGAGGGAAATCAGAACAAGGTGATTCAATGTCAGTATATCCCTGCAGCATTTCTGCTCTTGGCTGGGTGAAATCCAGTTTGAACATTTGGTTGACAATGTCTTTTGATCGACTGGCATTTGTTACCAATGACTTGATATCAAATTCGGTTACCTGTCCGCCAATTCCGTAAGCCATGACCAACCACAATATCAGTGGAATGGCCAACCCCCTGCCTTTGGGAAGAGAAAGGACATCCCAAATGTTCCAAGCCCAAATAATAGCCGGAATCAGATACCAAACAGGTTTGCCATACCAAAGGACTATCGCCAGTGAAGTGATAAAAGCGACAAACAACGAAATACCGGCACGGAATTTCCGATTAACAACCTGCCCTAAACCAGGCAGGAGAATTGACAAAAGAATTGAAAGAATTTTTAGGAATCTGTTTTTATCGGTCATGAGGTTTATTCAAGTGCGGTGGCTCGAATATCCTGCGCTTCTTCGCCGTAAATTTCTTTGAATTTTTCACGATCAATTTCCGAAGGTAATCCTTCAAAAACCTTTACGCCATCTTTGAGACCGATGACGCGTGTTGCATACCTTTGGATGAGATCAAGGTAGTGCAGACTGCAAATTATGGTTACCTTATCATCCTTGTTCAATTGTTCGAGGTACTGCATGATGGAATGAGCCAACACAGGGTCGAGACTGGCAACAGGTTCATCGGCCAGGATCAGTTTGGGTTCCTGCATCAAGGTACGGGCAATACCCACACGCTGCTGCTGACCGCCCGAAAGCGCATCTGCCCGGCTATCCACTTTATCGTCAATTCCGAGTCGTTTCAAGGCCTTTGCCGCTCGTTTTCTCTCTTCAGACGGAAAAATTCCAAGTGTGGAAAGCCAGGGATTTAAATAACCCAATCGGCCGTTCAGCACATTGGTCATTACTGAAGAACGTTTTACCAGATTAAAATGCTGAAATATCATGCCGATTTTTCGACGAATATGACGAAGTTCTGCCCCTTTGGAGGCAGTCACGTCTATTCCGTCAAGAGTGATCTTCCCTTCAGTGGGATCAATCAAACGATTAATACAACGCAGTAAGGTGGATTTACCAGAACCTGAAAGCCCAATGATGACCAGGAATTCACCATCCATTGCTTCAAAACTGAGATCTTTCAGTGCAACTGTCCCACCAGGGTACACCTTGGTTAAGTGTTCAACCTTAAGCACGGTTCATTCCTTTGTATAAGATAGATCGAGAGAAAAAAATTGGAGGGGTGAAAAATCACCCCTCCAACAAACAGCAAGAGAATTACTTCACCATTGTGGTGATATCAAGACCTGAAGCCTGCAAGGCTGCACGGAAGGCGTCATAGAAGGAATCTTCAGATTCTTTCAAACCCTGAATTTCATAACCGGCATTCTTTAAGATCTCAATTCCTTCTTCTGAATCTGACATGGCGAGGAATCCGGCCTTTACTTTATCGCCGACTTCGGCAGGCATGGCTGAAGAGAACGATATATTGTCGTTGGGGATAATGGGATCAGTGCGCCAAATTACAACGACTTTATCCATAACGTCTGCGTGTACTTTGTCGCTGGTGCGTGCGTCAATATAGGAAACACCAAAATCACAAATATATCCTGCTGGAACTTCCTTTGAGGTATCAACACCAGAGTAAATTGCCTGAATAACCTGTGGGTGGCCTTGAACAGAGGCAGGGGTTTTGTAATCCACGCCGTATTGTTTCAACAAGCCACCAGGAATGATGTAACCGGAAACTGAAAGCGGATCAGTGAAACAAGGACGTTTGCCGCTGAACTGAGCCAAGGCCGTCTCGGCATCCGCGGTATTGGTATTTGTTTCCGGGTCAAAATAAACTGTGAACCCCATGTCAGCATGAGCAACAAACTGAGCCCCGTAAAAATCTGAGCCGTTTCTAACAACCACAAGTTTGACGTCAGCTGCACCTGCTTGTTTCGCCAGCAAATAGGCAAAAGTCGGCATGAATCCAACGTGGGCATTGCCAGAAGCCATAGCTTCGACCAAAGCCGTGTAACTGTTGGGGATAATTACCTTGTATTCCAAGCCGGTTTCTTCTTTCATGAAGGTCGCAATGGCTTCGCCGCCAACAGTTAATTGTTCGGCAGTTGCAGACGGTGCCAAAGCAATAATGACAGGATTGTCAGCGGTGCCTATCGGTTTTGGCTCTTCGGTTGCTGCGGGTGCAGCCGGCGCTTCAGTGGCTGCCGGTGCAGCAGCAGGGGCTTCTGTGGGAGCCGGTGTTGCTTTTGCGCAGGCGCTTAAAATCAGCGTGCTCAATACCAATACGGTAACCAAAACTAAGAAACTCTTTTTCACTTTCTCCTCCTCTTAGGATAAATGATTGAAAAGCGTCGCGTTATTAACTCCCTAACGCAAATTCATCATATAACAATCTAAACTAAAAGGCAAGTCTGCGTACCCCACGCGTTACTTAAAAAATATAACAAAATTTATAACAACAACTTATCTGATTTTAATATTCCAAAACACACAAAATTTAATTTTTTTGTATCCGTAAGTAAATTTTTTTCTTAGGGGATACTCACGAGTTATTTATGAATCCTTAATGGTGATGGTCTCGATTCGATGCTACGATATGCAAAGAGCGTTTTGTCTATTGTTGGCTATGAAAAAACGAAATATTAGTATTGATACCTTGGTACCGTTTGAGTCGCGGATAATTAAACGTAGGTTTTACCCGCTGTTATTACTATTGTCTTGTGCCCTGATCTTTTTATCAGGCTGCCTGGCACTGGTTCCGATAGTGCCAATCACCGGAAAATCAACCATAAGCGTGGTCATTGACAATAATTACCCTCCTTTTTCATTTCTTGATGAAGAAGGAAATTTACAAGGCATACTGATCGATCGCTGGCGTCTATGGGAGGAAAAAACAGGCATAAAGGTTGAGATCACCGGCATGGATTGGGGCAAAGCTCAACAAGAAATGGAAGCCGGTCATTTCGACGTAATCGATACAATATTCCGGACAGAAGCCCGTGAAAGAATATATGAATTTTCAGAACCCTACCAGGATATTGATGTCCCGATCTACTTTAACAACAATATTTCCGGTATTGTTGATGCCAACTCGCTGAAGGGATTCTCGGTTGCCGTAAAATCAAACGATGCCGCGATTGATTATTTACAGGATCATGGGGTTACGGACCTGGTGAAATATGATAGTTATGAAGACATAATCCAGGCAGCCAAAAATCAAAACGTAGTGGTTTTTGTCATTGATAAACCCCCAGCTGATTATTTTTTATATCTTTATGGAATTGAAAAAGAATTCAATCAAACCGAACCGCTATATAGCGGACAATTCCATCGCGCCGTACTTAAAGGAAACACTTCATTATTGCAAACCATAGAAAATGGTTTTTCAAAAATCAGCGATGGAGAATATAGGGCCATTGACCAAAAATGGCATGGATCATCCATTAACCCCAAAGTATTTCTGCAGAACCTGCAAATCATTGCAATAGTGGTTGTTATCGTACTATTGCTGCTGATCATTTGGAACCGCGGTCTTCAATCACAGGTAAAACGAAAAACCAAAGAAATCCTGGAAAATGAACTGAGATTCCGCCAGATCTTTGAAACAGCGGCCATCGGAATGACCATAACAAATAAAAAAGGTGAATTCCAGTCATGCAATCCTGCCATCCAAAGAATTCTGGGGTATTCCCAGATCGAATACCTCAAATTAACCAATAAACTTGTTACACATCCACAAGACGCGAACCTTGTAGAAAAATGTCACCGTGAACTTTGGAATGGTCAAAAGTCCTCATATACGATTGAGAAACGTATCTTGCATAAGAGCGGCCGCTATATTTGGGGGCGCGTTACGACGTCTTTGGTAAAGGATTCTTCAGGCCAACCGCTGTTTTCCATCGAAATGTTCGAAGATATTAACGACTTTAAGGACACAGAGACTATTCGCGATTGTGTCTATCGGATCTCTCAAGCCATGATCAGCACATCTAATCTGGATGAGCTGTTTGCATCCATTTTTCAGATCATCGGCAGGGTCGTGCCGGTAAAAAACTTCTATATCGCTCTTTATGACGAAAAGACTGATCTTTTACATTTTCCGTTCCTGATAGACGAATTTGAAGAAAAAGCGGAATCCATAAAACCTGGGCGAAGTCTTTCAAACTACACCATGCGAAAAAGAGCACCTGTGATGGTGGATTCAAAAAAATTCGACGAACTCCTCGAGCAGGGCGAGATTGAACTGATCGGATCAAAGCCAATAGACTGGCTTGGTGTTCCATTAATTGTTAACGATAAAGTAATCGGTGTGCTTGCAACACAGAGTTATTCGCCGGATATCCATTTTTATAAAAAAGACGCCGAGTTCCTCGAAATGGTCTCAAATCAAATTGCCCAGGCGATTGAATTAAAAAGACTGGAAGAAGTAAGACGAATAAGTGAACTGCGCTATCGCTACCTTTTTGAAGATTCACCTGTAGCCATTTTGGAGAAAGACTTTTCGGAATTAAAGAAATATCTTGACAGTCTTAAACAAAATAATGTGACCGACTTCCAAAAATATTTCAAAAAACACCCAGAAGAACTGACCCATTGCATCTCATTGATTCGGGTTTTGGAAGTCAATCAAGAAGCTTTGAAATTAACACATGCAAAAAACAAGAATACCTTATTAAAGAATATTGATGAACTATACGATACACCAGATAGATCAATCTTGCTGCCGCAAATACTCAACATTGCTCAGGGGAAAACTAACTTTGAATGGGAGGGTGGCCTAAGAACCCTGGACAAGAAATTCATTCAAATCAATATGCATTGGGCGGTTGCAGAGGGATATGAACACAACCTTGAAAAGGTGATCGTTTCATTAATAGATATTTCAGAAAGCAAGAAAGCTGAAGCGGCTTTACAGGCCAGCGAAGAACGCTACCGAAATCTGGTTGACAACCTGGGTGAAGGTATTGCCATCATTGATAAACAAGCTGTATTCAAGTTCACAAATCCGAGTGCAAACAAGATATTTGGAATTTCAAATGGCACACTCGTTAAACAAAAATTATTTAACTTTGTACCGAAGAATTCAGCATCCTTCATTGAACAGCAATTCAGTTCAAGCAAAGCAGGTGAAACGAACACTTTCGAGTTGGAAATCGTGCGAAAGGATCACGAAAATCGTTTTGTACAAGTTTTTGCACAACCTCAATTCGACAATGAGAAAGACTATATAGGGGCTCTTTGCATCATTCACGACATCACTGAACGCAAAAAAGATGAAGAGAAGCAGTTATTAAGGTCACGATTTGAGGAATTGCTTACCAATACATCCACTCGCTTTATAAATGTTGAAAACGAAGATATTGACAGCGAGATCAATTCTGTATTGAAACATATCGGCCAATTTGAAATGGTTGATCGAGCGTACGTCTTTAAAATTGACCAACAAAGCCGGACCATGAGCAATACCCATGAATGGTGCAAGGATGGGATCAAGCCCAAGATCCATGAGATGCAAAACCTCTCCAGCAGCACCTATCCCTGGTTTATTGAACAGATTACTTGCGATCAGTTGATCATCAATCATGTCGATGATATGCCGGAAAACGCTTCAAAAGAAAAGGCTTTGTTCAAGTCTTATGGTATTAAATCGTTGGCCAACTTCCCAATGTGGGTCAACCTAGAACTGATCGGTTTTGTCGGTTTTGATTCAGTAAATGAAGACCGGATGTGGGACATAGAACATTCGGCCATGATGCAGCAATTTGCCAATATTATCAGCAATGCGCTCGAACGATCCAGGTTATTGAAGGTACTTGAAGACAAAGCCATACGCGACGAATTGACCGGTGTACTGAACCGACGAGGCTTCTTGCAGATCGCCAACAATGAAATGGCCAGGGCAAACCGCTACCATCATCCTGTGGGAATGATCCTGCTGGATATGGACTATTTAAAGAAGATCAACGACTCTTACGGTCACATAGCCGGAGATATCGCATTAAAGGAAATTGCCAAATTCTGCACTATGAATATTCGTGAACATGACGTCCTCGGTCGATGGGGCGGCGACGAATTTGCTATTTTGCTGCCGGAAAGCAACAGAGAATCTACAGTTCAGATGGCCGCAAGGCTTCAGCAATGCATTCGCGACCACACAATTACAGTTCAGGAAAAACAGATCCAGCTGTCCATCAGCATGGGTGTAGCCATGTCGGAGAAAACCATGGTCACCATTGATGAATTGTTCAAAAATGCAGATACAGCCCTTTATAGCGCGAAAGAATCTGGCCGGAACCTTGTGAAAACATATCAATCAGGTTCGCACACCACATTATTACTGTAAGATACTCATGTGGAGTTGCTGTATTACATTTATCCCCTTTTGTCTGACAACTGAAATATTTTTCTTGTATTGGTTTTTTTTTCATGCTATCATCACTTAAGTAGTAAAGTGGAAATCAGAACCAGTATTATTTTTTAATTGTGTATTGATTTAATTCTCACAGACAAGGAGGTTGACTGACAACAAACGGCTATCTTCCTTCACTACCCAATTTTGATGTATTTCACTAACACAATATATTAATAACCGCCAAAATCCTCGTGTTATCCAACCAATTTGTTGGAAATTTGTAAATACAAAGACAGGACATACTATGATTAATCCGCATCCAGGACTACCCGAATTAGAGTATGTAAAACCCGAAACTCTTGTTGAAGCCAGTAAATTCCTGGCAGAACATGACGGCGCGGCGAGACCCTTCTCTGGGGGAACTGACAGTTTTATTCGTCTTCGTGACGGTATTTTAAAACTCGATTATCTCGTTGATGTAAAAGGTTTGGAAGGAACCAAGGAATTAAAATTCGATCCTCAAAAAGGATTGACCATCGGGGCAGCTGTAACAATGAACCAGGTTGTAAAGAACCCCGATGTGATCAAGTATTACCCGAACCTGGCAGAAGCTGCAGGTTCTGTTGCAAGCTATCAATTGCGCAACCGTGCGACCATCGTCGGCAATATCTGCAACGCATCACCTGCCGGCGACTCGATCGGAACCTGCATGATCATGGACGGTGTATTAAAAGTCCACGGTCTGGATGGTATGCGCGATGTTCCATTGAAATCATTTTTCCTGGCGCCTGGCAAAACAGTTCTAAAAGCTGGAGACGTCGTGGTTGCCGTTCAATTGCCTGTTCCGCCAAAGGGATTGGTAGGCACATACAAGAAACTGGGAAGAAACCGCATCGGCGACCTTTCTATCGTCGGTGTTGCCGTAGCAGCATATCCCTCCAAAGACTGCAAATCTGGATACCAGTTCCGTATTGCTTTGGCGTCTGTGGCGCCGGTTCCCTTTGAAGCGATAAAAGCTGAAGAAGTATTATGTGAAAACAAGATCACTGCCGAACTTTTAGATGAAGCTGCCAAAGTTGCGATGGAATCAGTAAAGCCCATTGATGACGTGCGCGGCTCTGCCAGTTATCGCAAACACATGGTGAAAAACCTGACCCGCGAAGCACTCACGGAAGTCTGGGAAAAACTCGGCAAATAACAGACTAGGCTGATTGAATCTGATCAGGAGACAATTATGACTTTAAAAACGATCACCCTCACCGTAAATGATCTGGTCGAAACGGTGGATGTCCCCCATAACATGACCCTGCTTCGTATGCTTCGTGAAAAATTATCATTGACAGGAACCAAGAACGGCTGCACAGCCGGAGAGTGCGGTGCATGTACCGTTTTAATGAATGGTGAACCTGTTAACAGCTGCCTTGTTCTGGCAGCTGAATGTGATGGCGCGGTAATTATCACTGTTGAAGGCCTTGCAAAAGAAGGCAAACTCACACAACTTCAAGACGCCATTATTAAATCAGGCGGCGTGCAGTGCGGTTTTTGTACCCCCGGTATGCTTATTTCCACTACCGCGCTGCTTGAGCGGAACCCTCACCCCACTGAAGCAGAAATTCGTGCTGCCATTGTTGGAAACCTGTGCCGCTGCACGGGATACTTCCGCATCGTTGACGCCGTCAAGCAAGCGTCAAAATAGACCAGCGGTTTAAATCAGACACGGAAAAAGGTTAGGAGAAATCCTTCAAGGAGCCGGAATATGGCAAACGTAAAATCGAAAGAACAATCTTCAAGTCCAATTGGCGCCGATTTACCGCGAAATGATGTCTTCGAAAAAGTGACTGGTTCCGCGGTTTATACCGACGACATTCAGTTCGGCAATAAACTCTTATACGCGAGGGCAAAAAGAAGCCCATACCCTCACGCTTTAATTAAAAAACTTGATATCAGCAAAGCCAAGGCGCTGCCAGGTGTAAAAGCCGTCGTGACCGGAAAAGATTTTCCTGAACGCGTCGGTCTTTACTTGAAAGACAAATCGATCTTCGCCATCGATCGCGTCCGCTTTGTGGGCGAACCTGTGGCTGCAGTTGCGGCTGTAACCGATGAGATCGCCATGAAAGCAGTTGAGTTGATCGAAGTGGAATACGAAGAATTGGAAGCAGTTTTTGACGCCGAATATGGCGCTTCTGATAAAGCCCCTTTGATCCACCCTGATCTTGGAAAATATGAATGTGTCAATTTCATTTTCCCCAAGCCAGGCACCAATATCTCCAACCATTTCAAGATCAGGCACGGCAACTGTGAAGAGGCCTGGAAACAATGTGATTATATTGTTGAACGAAGTTACAAGGTCCCACACGTACAGCACGTGCCCATTGAAACCCATATCAGCATTGCTCTGGTCGATGAAAAGAACAAGGTAACTGTATGGGCGTCTTCTCAAAGCCCCTTTGCCCAGCGCAATCTACTGGCGAAAACCCTGCATATATCAGAAAGCGACATCCGCGTGATCGCCCCGCTGGTGGGCGGCGGATTCGGTTCAAAAGCCGGCATCACCATGGAAAACATTGCCGTGGCGCTTGCGATGAAATGCAAGGGCTGGCCAGTAAAATTCATCCTCACCCGCGAAGAAGAGTTCTATACCAACTTCGTCAGGCAGG
>Ga0068712_1001118_pt1 | contig 41563 bp, 37 predicted proteins | sample MTBAKSrepl1MetaG_FD_62987 | JGI IMG/M metagenome (GOLD analysis project Ga0068712, IMG submission 62987) | Enrichment culture microbial communities from Arthur Kill intertidal strait, New Jersey, USA, that are MTBE-degrading - MTBE-AKS1... | ecosystem: Environmental > Aquatic > Marine >... | reverse complement strand
AATATCCTGCCGGTTTTAAGAAATCGTATCTCTTTTGGAAGTATTATCAATAAAGAATTACACAAAACCCGGTATCATTTTTTTACGTCAGATGGTATCATTAAAAAGCGGCTCTGAAAAGAAAATCACGGGAATAATACTCTTCGTCGATAATATCCCCGTTCCAGACAATAAGGTCAAGATCTATAGTCCGGGGTCCGAATTTTGGAGCATTTCTGTCACGGCCAAGTTCATCTTCGATCTTCTTAAGGATATTTTTCAATTCTTCTTTTATCAACTTTGTCTCAACATTTACTGCTCCATTGGTAAAATCAGACTGGTTGGTAATACCAATCGGCCTTGTTTTAATTAAAGAAGAGACCTTAAGAATCTTCACCTTAGCACCCAGCAGGCTAAGCATTTTTGAAATATTATCTTCAGGATCTATATTTGAACCAATTCCTATTATTGCTGTATTAATCCTCACCTGTTCAGTCGCAGCAACCTCATCCATCCGGGAAGAACGCAGTTTTCTCTCTTCCATCACTACCGACACTGATTCGGCAAAACGCAGTGCATGCGGTTTATCAACCTCCACCCTGACATAGTTTACCTTGTCCTCAGCCAAAAGAAGGTCAACAATTTTTTTGGTAAGAACCTCCAGCAGGTTAAACCTGCCCTCTTGTACCAATTCAACTACTTTCTTCGTAACTATTTTGTAATCAAGAATATCAGATGGATCATCTGATTCCAGAACCCTCTCCGGGACATCTGTCTCTATCTCATAATTTATTATAACATCCTGTTTATTTGTCAACTCATCCGGATTAAATCCGATATAAGTTCTCAACAACAAATTTTTAACCTTTATTTTTGCCATTATTCTTTATTATGAATTTCGACCTAAATTTTCACCTCCGTCCGCAAAAAGAAGTTGGCCTGTAAGATGTTCATTTTCAAGTATATAATCAATGCTTTTAATTATATACTCAACACCTCCCGGTTTTTTCATAGGAATATTTTTTGCAAGATCAAACAGATACTGCTGATCCTTGCCTTCAGGAGGCAGTGTAAGTCCCGGAGCTATTGCATTTACTCTTATGTGAGGAGCAAACTCAAGGGCTGCCATTTTTGTAAGTTCCCACAGCGCCTTCTTTGACAACGAATAAGCAGCATAATCAGAACTGTTCTTAGTGATGCGGGTATCTGCAAAATTTATTATATTGCCGCTTCCGGCATATTCAGCAAAATCACGCATCAGGAGAAAAGGAGCTTTCAGATTAACATCAAATTGTCTGTTAAAGAGATCTGCTTTAGTCTTTGAAATATAACTGCCGTCAAATACCGATGCATTATTAACAAGCAGGTCAATATGTCCTGCCATACTAATTACCTTTGGAATAAGCCGTTCAACTTCAGACTCATTCGACAGATCAGCCTGTATAGTATAAAATTTCCGGCCGGGATGTCTGTCTGTGAGAATTTTTTTCAGTTCGCCAGCACTTCCGGACGATGAACTGTAATGAAGAATAATGTTCCAGCCTTTGGAGGCAAGGTGTTCCGTGACTGCTCTGCCTATCCTTTTGGAGGCTCCGGTTATTAAAGCTGTGTTGCTCATAAATTAAAAAGGTTGCAATATATTTCTTGTCAAAAAGAACACAACTCCTTCCTGTTTGTTCAGATCCTTGCCTGACTGGATTTAAGTAGTTACCTTATCTGGCAGAGTATGTATTCAGTTTGCTCAGATATTTCCCGATTATATCAAATTCCAGGTTGACAACAGTGCCCTCCTTAAAAGTATGGAAATTTGTAACTTCGTATGTATAAGGAATAATGGCTACCTGAAATGAATTATCTTTTGAATTTACAACTGTGAGGCTGACACCGTTTACGGAAACAGAACCCTTTTCAACTGTAATATAACCTTGTTTGGCCTTTTCGATATCGAAATCGTATTCAAAAGTATAATACCAGCTGCCGTCAGCCTCTTCCACCCTGGTACAGGTGGCTGTCTGATCTACATGACCCTGTACGATATGTCCGTCGAGACGGCCGTTCATAACCATACTGCGCTCCAGGTTAACCTTTGATCCCACCTCAAGGAGTCCCAGATTGGACTTTATAAGTGTCTCTTTAATTGCAGTCACTTTATATTGATTTGACTCCCTGTTTACATCGACAACGGTAAGACATACTCCGTTGTGTGAAAGACTCTGGTCAACCTTCAGTTCCTTAACAAAGGAGCATGTAAGATAAAAGTGAACATTCTCTTTATCCTTTTCAATAGCTGTAACGGTGCCAGACTCTTCAATTATTCCTGAAAACATATAATTTCTTACTTAATTTAGTTAATAAAAATACAACGTAAAATACTCTTTTTTCTGATACTCTAATCTCCCGGCCTTTTTATCTTCCAGTCAAATCCCTTTTTTGTATCATTAATTTCTATACCAGAGTCATTCAATTCCCTTCGTATCTTATCGGCTGTTGTCCAGTCTTTTCTCTCCTTAGCCTCAAGTCTTAATCTAAGTACCATATCAATAATTTTCTCCAGTAATTCATCGTGTGCATTGTCTGCACCACTCTCTTTTTCCAGTCCAAGAATTTGAAAAACCATGGTATTAAAAAACGATTTCAGCTCTTCCAGGTCCCCGGCTGTAATTGTCTCTTTACCTGCTTTAACCAGATTTATCATTCTAACACCATCAAAAAGCCGGGCAATGGCAACCGGACTGTTAAGGTCATCGTCAAGAGCAGCAAAACAGCTCTCTTTTAATCCTCTTACATCAATGGTCGATTTTTCACTGACCGGGGTATCTCCAAGGGATTCAACCCCAGCCATCAGTCTTTCCAGTCCCTTTTCCGATGACTGCAGCGCTTCATTTGAGAAGTCGATCGTACTCCTGTAATGAGCCTGAAGAATAAAAAACCTGACTGTCATTGGGGAATATGGTTTTTCAAGGATCGGATGCTTACCTGAAAAAAGTTCATCGAGAGTAATAAAATTTCCCAGGGAGCGTGCCATTTTCTGTCCCTGAATTGTTATCATGTTATTATGCATCCAGTACCTTACCGAATCTTTACCGGTAGCAGCAACCGACTGGGCGATTTCACATTCATGATGCGGAAATGTCAGATCCATGCCTCCTCCGTGAATATCAAACTCTTCACCCAGATACTTCGTACTCATAACGGAGCACTCAAGATGCCATCCCGGAAATCCGTCACTCCATTCAGACGGCCACTGCATTATATGCTCAGGAGAGGCTTTTTTCCATAGTGCAAAATCAAAAGGATTCTTCTTCCCGTGCTGACCTTCCAGTACCCTTGTATTTAACCTAATCTCATCCAGATTATGCCCAGACAGCTTTCCGTAATTGTACTTTTTATCGTACTTCTCAACATCGAAATAGACAGATCCGTTTACCTCATAAGCAAAGCCTTTTTTCAGTAAGACATCAATCATCTTCTGCTGCTCTATTATATGTCCCGTGGCCCTCGGCTCTATTGACGGGGGCAGAACGTTCAGCTGGTCCATATTCCGGTGAAAAGTATTCATATACCTCTGAACTATCTCCATAGGTTCCAACTGTTCCAGCTGTGCTTTTTTCGCGATTTTATCCTCTCCTGATTCTTCAGTCTCATTTTCCAGATGTCCCACATCTGTAATGTTTCTGACATATCTGACTTTGTATCCCAGATGCATAAGGTATCTGAACAGAAGATCAAATGTAATATTGGGACGGGCATGTCCCAGATGTGAATCACTGTAAACGGTTGGTCCACATACATATAAACCAACTTTCCCCTCAGTGATTGGTTTGAAAACCTCTTTTTTACGCGATAACGTATTATAAATAACCAACTGTTTTTCCATAATGGATAAAAATACAACCGAAATTGGCAAAAGTAAAACAAATGAAGTAAAAAGGCTATTTTTCAAATAATAAAAGTCAGGATACCAAATGCCGGATATCTGTTAGTCGTCCTCTGACTTTCCATTCTCTTCGTCCCCGGTCTTTACTTTATCAATATGATCGAAGTGTTTCCTGTAAAAAATTAAGATTGAGAATATACCCACTGTGATTGATGAATCGGCAATATTAAAGACAGGACGGAAAAATATAAAATCGTTTCCTCCCCAAAATGGCATCCATTCAGGTAATACGCCTTCAATTATGGGAAAATAGAACATATCAACTACCCTGCCATGGAAAAAGCTTGAATATCCGCCGTCTTCAGGCATAAGTGAGGCAACCTGCCCGTAACTGTGGTCAAAGATCACCCCGTAAAACAGACTATCGATTATATTGCCTATGGCCCCGGCAAAAATAAGGGTAACACTTACCAGGAATCCAAAAGGTATCTTACCCGAACGGGCAAGCTTGATCAGATACCAACCGATGGCAATAACAGCAATGATCCGGAAAATACTCAAAAACAATTTCCCATATTCACCGGCAAACTCCAGGCCAAAAGCCATTCCGTTATTTTCAACAAAATGCAGAAAAAACCAATCTCTGAAAACTACAATCTCTTCACCCAGCATCAAATGAGTTTTAATCCAAATCTTCAGCAGCTGATCGGCCGCCAGAATTAAGAATAATAATATTAAAAGAATTGATCTGCGATCTTTCATAATCTATTTAAAAAAAACTCCCGGGTATTCACTGAATCCGGGGAGCCTTTGGTATTATAACCCGTTTTACCGGCTAACCCAATTTATTTTTTGCATCTATACAAAGGGTTGCATGAGGTACAGCTCTTAATCTCTCCTTAGAAATCAGTTTGCCTGTTTCCCTGCATATCCCATAGGTCTTATTTTCAATACGGACAAGCGCAGCCTGCAGGTGTTGTATAAACTTCAACTGCCGCTGAGCCAGTTTACCAGCTTCTTCTTTTGAAAGAGTAGCAGCACCTTCTTCAAGAACCTTAAAAGTGGGCGAAGTATCCTGGGTGTCATTTCCGTCGCCATGAGTAATGGAACTCTTATACATTTCATAATCTTCCTGTGCCTTTTTAAGCTTTTTCAAAATGATTGCCTTGAATTCCATCAACTCCTCATCTGAATATCTGTTTTTTTCTCCCATAGTAAAAAGGTATTTTAAATCAAGTCAAAAAACCTGCCCTAAATTAATAAATTTTTATTATCCAATATACTTTTAAAAATATATCACCGGTTTTGTTTGTCAACGGATATGCGAGTGACAACATTTTTATCTATCTCAACCTCCTTTGCTTGCGATTCATCAAGATTATCAACCAGCAGAAGATCAAGAGCAAGAGTCTGATCACAGATATATTTCATGTAATTGGTAACAGCATCATTGATATAATTATTTTTCAAAATTTTTATTTTTATTCTGTCTGTTACTTCAAAATCACTCTCCTTCCTTAAATTCTGTATCTTATTAATAAATTCCCTGGCAATGCCTTCCTGTTTAAGTTCTTCGGTAATGTTAATATCCAGGGCTATTGTCATTTGACCCTCAGAAGCAACAGTCCATCCCGGTATATCCTCAGTCAGTATTTCAACATCATCTTTTGTAATCTCAATTTTTTCACTTCCGGCAAAAATTTCGATACTGCCTTTTTGCTCCAGCTTGGTTATGTCTGACTGGTTAAATTGTGACACAGCCCCTGCTATCTGTTTCATCAATTTACCATATTTAGGACCGAGAGTTTTAAAATCAGGTTTTATTCTCTTTTTAATGATACCTGTAGTATCTTTCAGATACTCCACTTCCTTAACATTGACCTCTGCAAGGATTATATCCCTGACAGAATTAAACTGCCTGCGAAAATGAGGTGAGAGTACCGGCACCATTATCTTTGCAAGTGGTTGTCTCACCTTGATCTTCTCTTTTCTGCGAAGAGATAGTATCATTGAGGATGCCTTCTGGGCGACAGCCATTTTTTCCTCCAGATCCTTGTTTATCGCAGACTGGTCATATGCCGGAAAATCGGTAAGATGAACACTTTGTTCTTTTTCACGGCCTGTAATACTGTTCAGGTCAGTATAGAGCAGATCTGCATAAAACGGAGCTATCGGGGCCATCAGTTTTGCAACTGTTTCAAGACAGGCATACAAGGTCTGATAAGCAGATATCTTATCTGCAGAATACTCTCCTCCCCAATACCTTTTCCTGCTTAACCTTACAAACCAGTTGCTGAGATTTTCAGTGACAAATTCCGAAATTGCCCTGCCTGCCCTGGTCGGTTCATAATTTTCGTAACTCTCCCCCACCTCGAATATCAGCGAGTTCAGCAAAGAAATTATCCACCTGTCGAGTTCAGGGCGTTCAGAAAGAGGAATCTCCTCTTCCTTATAGCGAAAATTGTCGACATTGGCATAGAGAGCGAAAAAATTGTATGTGTTATAGAGAGTGCCGAAAAATTTACGCATGACCTCCTCTACACCGGCAATATCAAATTTCAGATTATCCCATGGCTGAGCGTTGGTAATCATATACCAGCGGAGAGGATCTGATCCGTACTTTTCTATTGTTTCAAAAGGGTCTACAGCATTACCAAGGCGCTTAGACATCTTATTCCCATTCTTATCGAGCACGAGGCCGTTGGAAATAATATTTCTGAAAGCAACTGAATCGCTGACCATTGTTGCAATGGCATGCAATGTAAAAAACCATCCTCTGGTCTGGTCGACACCCTCAGCAATAAAATCTGCCGGAAAGAGAGATGACCATTTTCCCGAATTGCCGCTTCCGTTGATATTAAAAGGATAGTGATGCTGTGCATAAGGCATAGCTCCCGAATCAAACCAGACATCTATCAGGTCCGGTTCACGGAACATCTTTTCACCTTTGGAAGAGATAAGGATTATATTGTCAATATATGGTTTATGGAGATCAATTTTTTCGTAATTGGTTTTTGAATAATTACCCGGTTCGAATCCCTCATAAGGATTCTCTTTCATAAAGCCGGCATCGATTGACTTCTCTATCTCTGCAAACAACTCCTCTGCCGAACCGATACACTTCTCCTCCGATTCATCCTCCGTCCTCCAGATTGGAAGTGGCGTACCCCAGAACCTGGACCGGCTAAGGTTCCAGTCAACAAGATTCTCAAGCCAGTTACCGAATCTACCTGTCCCGGTTGAAGTTGGTTTCCAGTTAATGGTATTATTCAGTTCGACCATCCTCTTTTTAACTTCAGTGGTTTTTATAAACCATGAATCAAGCGGATAGTACAATACAGGTTTATCGGTTCTCCAGCAGTGAGGATAGTTATGGACATGCTTTTCAATCCTGAAGGCCTTGTTAGCAAACTTCAACATAACAGATATGTCGATATCCACTGTAGTATCATCCTCTCCCGGTTTGTCGTCATACTCATTCTTTACCGACCTGCCGGCAAATTCATGATAACTCTCCACATTCACAAATTCGGCAACAAACTTTTCAGACATATTCTGAATGGGAAAGAATCTGCCTTTCCTGTCTACAAGAGCCTGGCTCTTGCCGTCAGCATCTTCAATCAACAGGGGAACTATCCCTTTCTGCCTTGCCACCCTGTCGTCGTCTGCACCAAAAGTAGGAGCAATATGAACGATGCCGGTTCCATCCTCTATCGTTACAAAATCGCCGGTAATAACTTCAAATGCCCTTCCCCGCGGCTTAACCCAGTCTATCAACTGCTCATAATGAACTCCCTCAAGGGCGGTTCCTGAATATTGACCCAATATTTTAAAAGGAATATTTTTATCTCCCGGGTTATATTCATCGAAAGGCAAATCACTGTTTTGCTCATCAAAATAAACCTTAAAAAGGTCTTTTGCCAGTATAAGAGTTACAGGTAATCCCGTATATGGATTATAAGTCTTTACCTTTAAATAATTTATTGCCGGACCCACACAAAGTGCCGTATTGGATGGTAATGTCCACGGTGTGGTTGTCCATGCAAGAAAAAAGAGATCGGTATCCACATCTTTAAAAAGAAATTCGGACTTTTCATTCCGGATAGCTTTAAACTGGGCAACTACGGTAGTATCTTTCACGTCGCGATAACATCCCGGCTGGTTAAGTTCATGCGAACTGAGTCCGGTTCCTGCTGCCGGCGAGTAAGGCTGAATTGTATACCCCTTGTATAACAGTCCTTTATCATAAATCTGCTTAAGCAACCACCACACAGTTTCAATATACCGGCTGTCGTAAGTAATATAAGGATCATCCATATTTACCCAGTAACCCATAATCCTGGTGAGCTCTTCCCACTCCCGTGTATATCTCATGACCTCCTTACGGCAAGCTGCATTATACTCTTCAACGGAGATCCTGGTGCCAATATCTTCTTTAGTGATATTCAATAATTTCTCAACACTCAGTTCAACGGGAAGACCGTGTGTGTCCCAACCTGCTTTACGATGAACCCTGAATCCCTTCATTGTTTTATAACGGCAAAAGATGTCCTTTATAGCCCTGGCCATCACATGATGTATCCCGGGAATACCATTTGCCGAAGGAGGGCCTTCATAAAAAACAAATGTTTGGTGTCCCTCCCGCGTAGATATACTCTTATGAAATGTATCGTCCTCAATCCACCGATTTAAGATCTCCTTATTAATCTGAGATAGATACAGATGCTTATATTCCTGAAATCTGTTTGCCATAAAAACTCTTTACTTCTAAAAACTTCAAAAAAATATGCAAATATAGAAATTTTTCAGGGTAGCTGTCCTAATAGATTTGGCAAAATCAATATTAAGCGCCAGCGCCTTTAAAAACAACCGGAAAATTTAATCTGAATGTTAGTCAGGGAGGCACAAAAAAAATATGATTAATTTCTACTCATCCCCCCAGATAAATCCTATGATCAATGAAGCCTTTACAAATGACATATTCCTCATTTTTTTTGAACTGATAAGGGAAAAGCAGTAACTCCTTAAAATAACAAAGATCATATTTAGGAATAATGTTGCGTAAATATTAATTTTACGGTGCTATAGATAACAGTAATATAATCACTCATTAGATTGACCGGATTACCTGCTAAGAATCCGGAGATAATGCAAATATTAATATCTGAATAAAACTATTAAACATTTATCTATGAAGTCTCATATTAAATTATTGATCTTAATTACTCTGGTAATCATTACATTTAATGGCTGCATACAACATCCCGGTAAGACTCAAAGACCAAATATCCTGTTTGCCATAGCCGATGATGCATCGTGGAATTACTTCGGAGCCTACGGCTGCGACTGGGTAAAGACTCCGGCATTTGACCGTGTTGCCTCAGAAGGCATCTTATTCACCCGTGCCTACACTCCGAATGCCAAATGTGCTCCCTCAAGATCATGTATTCTGACCGGCCGCAACAGCTGGCAGCTGGAAGAAGCAGCTAATCACTGGCCGGCTTTCCCGGCAAAATTCAAGACATACCCGGAGGTATTGGCTGAAAAGGGATATTGGACAGGAAGTGTGGCAAAAGGCTGGGCACCCGGTATTCCGGGAGAGATAAACGGAAAAACAAGGGAGCTCACAGGCCCGAAATTTGACGACCATAAAACCGATCCTCCTGCCGGATTTATATCCAATAACGACTATGCAAAAAATTTCGAAGCATTTCTGAAAGCAAAACCTGAAGGCAAACCATTCTGTTTCTGGTATGGAAGTCACGAACCCCACCGTAAGTACGAATTTGAAGCAGGAATAAAAAAGGGAGGGAAAAGCACAAACGAGATTGATAAAGTTCCGGACTTCTGGCCCGATGTTGACACAATAAAAACTGATATGCTCGACTACGCTTTTGAAGTTGAATATTTCGACCTTCATCTTCAGCGCATGTTACAAAAGCTCGAAGAGACAGGAGAACTGAGTAACACTATAGTAATAGTTACAGCCGACAACGGAATGCCTTTCCCCCGCATTAAGGGTCAGGTTTATGAATATTCCAATCATCTGCCGCTTGCCGTGATGTGGCCCGATGGTATTAAAAATCCGGGACGTGTTGCAGATGATTTTATAAGTTTCATTGATTTTGCCCCGACCCTTCTGGAACTTGCCGGAGTTGATGCCGATGAAGCAGGGATGCAGCCTGTTACGGGAAAAAGCTTTACTAATATACTCTTCTCCGGGCAATCGGGGCAGGTGGATCCTGAACGCAATTTTGTATTGGTCGGCAAGGAGAGGCATGATGTCGGAAGACCTGATGATCAGGGTTATCCCGTCAGGGGAATTGTAAAAGACAAATATCTTTATCTGCGAAACTTCAAACCTGAAAGATGGCCTAAAGGAAATCCCGAAACAGGATACATGAACTGTGACGGGAGTCCGACAAAAACTTATATCCTTGATACCCGGCGCAAAAAGAGTATTACTGAATACTGGCAGCTTAATTTCGGCAAGCGACCCTCTGAAGAGCTATATAATATAAAAGATGATCCGTTCTGCATGCAAAACCTTATATCAGACAGTAATTTTGCTGCCATAAAAAACGAACTTGAAGAGGAGATGAACAAAAAACTTACGGAGCAGAATGATCCCAGGATCACGGGTAATGGTGATATATTCGATCAGTATGAATACCAGGGAGCCGAGGCAAACTACTATAACCGGTATATGGGAGGTGAAGATGTTCCCGCCGGATGGATAGAGAAGAGTGATTTTGACAAAGATCTTACTGAGAAATAGTTTTTCTTTTAAATGGCTTATTATTGAACAAATAGATTCTACAGGCTGTATTAAAATACGTTGACCGTTCATTATTTATACGGCACAACATCAATCAGCTTTCACCCTCTCTGAATGCATTAACCAAAACGATTTATTACTTTTGTGAAAAAATAATTTTTAATGAAGGTAATTGACATTATAAAAAATTCTGACAAGACCGTATTTTCTTTTGAGTTGTTACCACCTCTTAAAGGAAATGATGCGGGTACCATCTACCGGACAATTGAGCGGTTAACAGATTTTGACCCAAAATATATAAATATTACAACACATCGCGATGAGCTGGAATTCAAAGAGCAGCCCGACGGATCAATTATAAAACGTGTTGTAAGGAAAAGGCCCGGAACCGTAGCCATTGCAGCATCTATTCAACACAGGTACGGAATTCCGGTAGTCCCTCATATCCTGTGCGGTGGTTTCTCCAAAAGTGAAACAGAATATGTTTTAATTGACCTCCATTTTCTTGGAATTGAAAATGTTCTGGCCTTAAGGGGTGATGCGAATAAAAATCCTTACATTTCATTTTCCGAAAAAGACGAACACTCTCATGCCGATGAGCTGGTAAACCAGATAGTAAATCTTAAACAAGGCATATATCTGGACCGGGATCTAAAAAATAATACTCCTCTTGATTTCTGCATTGGTGTGGCGGGTTATCCGGAGAAGCATTTTGAAGCACCCAATATGGAGGTGGATCTTGCATATCTGAAACAAAAGGTAGATGCAGGAGCCGATTACATTGTAACCCAAATGTTTTTTGACAATCGCGTTTATTATGAATTTGTTAAAAAATGCAGGGCTATAGGAATAACCGTTCCGATAATTCCGGGAATAAAACCCATTAATATGAAAAACCAGCTTACTGTTTTACCCAGGATCTTTAGTATTGACCTGCCTTCAGATCTCTCAAAAGAGCTGGCCAAATGTAAAAATAACGAAGATGCAAGACAAGTGGGAACAGAGTGGGCAATACATCAGTCAAGGGAGTTAATTTCCAACAAAGCACCTTCACTTCATATTTATACATACGGGATTTCTGACAACGTCAGAGAGATAGTAAAAGCTGTTTTCTGAAAATAATTTTAATTCCCCATCTTAATCTGGCTGCTCAGTTTATCATTTTCAGCCTGATTATTGAGCTTCAGGGAATATATCATAGCCTCAAGTTGTCTCAGGTAATTTCGTTTATCCTTACTTGGAGCATAAACATAACCAAAGGCAACAATGACACGTTGATTGGCCATGTCGAGCTCGGCAAGTGAAATATAAGGACCTCCCATATAATCATTGATCAAACGCCACAATCCCCGCATCTCGGAGGCATAATTGCCGTTATGCTCCCTGACGTTATATATCTGTTCAATTCTCCTTTCGGTTGACATATAACTTCCTTCGGCAGGTCCGGGAATATTCGCTTTCAGGACACTGTCACGTACACGAACCAGATAATCAACAGTAAAAACATCATCTGCTACATAGGGAAAAGTATATATTACAATGCCCTGTTCTATTTCAGGAGTTATATATCTGAGCCACAAAAAATCTTCCTTTTGATCTGCTATCTGAAAACCCGGAGCAACTTTCATGGTGATGCCGAAATTATCAGACAATACATTATAAACTGCTTTTTCGTAGTATTTATCATAGTTCATTGTAAGCCTGTCTCTTTCGGCCTTAAGAAAATAGCTCATCATCTTATCTTTATTCTCATTAAAAACCTTAACAAAGTCTTCCTGGTTTTTTGCCTGAACTATAACAGTTGCCTGGGGGTATGCCCATACGTTATCTGTAAATGTAACTCCTGAAGAGTCGGCATACTGTGAAATATTGGTCTGGATTATATTTCTTGTCGATTTAAATATGTTTTTAAATCCTTCATGCGGAACATTAACCAGGTCGAACAGAGATTCGTCCTGAGGAAGGGCAACATGTTCCCGTGCAAAATTATCACGGATTACCTCACCGGGGATACCTTCCCATGCCTCATTTGAGATAACAACAACCAGTTCACCGGCTTTCCCGGTTATATTATTATGATGTATGCCTGAGCCATCATCTTTACAGGAAAAGAGGACTCCTAAAATTATCACCGGCAAAATGTGTTTAATTGAATTTAACCTCATAATTTTTAAGTTTTTAGGATTCAACAGGTTCTCAACAAAAATCTTACCAGAATAAAAAAAACAGTACAAAAAAATTCCCGTTGCAGTTACTGAGCAGCAACGGGAATTTCAGATCTTCCGGTATGAGTTCATTTTTCAATTTTCCCCGGTTCAGCCTTCTCGTCCTCTTCGTCATCTCCCTCTTTAGTAGCTTTTTTAAACTCCCTCATTCCTTTACCAAGACCCTTCATCAACTCAGGAATTTTCCGTCCTCCAAAAAGCAAGAGAACAATAATCAATATAATAATTATTTCCTGAGGTCCGATAAATCCAGCGATTACAAATAAATTCATAATTCAAAGTTAAAATTGTTTTATGCAAAAATAGAACTTTTTTAATTATAATGTGCCATTAATCATTTTTATTATATCATTTGCATTTGCAAAAAGGACCAATGCCAGCAGTATTACCATTCCGGCAATTTGCGCATACTCAAGAAATTTCTCCCCGGGTTTTCGTCCTGTTATCATTTCAAAGAATAAAAACATTACATGTCCTCCGTCGAGTGCAGGGATTGGCAAAAGGTTCATAATGGCAAGAATAATTGAGATAAAAGCTGTCATATTCCAAAATGAGAACCAGTCCCACGTGCCAGGAAAGATACTCCCGATGGTGGCAAAACCTCCAAGCGATTCATATGCTTTTGTTTCAGGCCTGAAGAATAATTTGAACTGCTTAAGATAATCCCCTGTAGTTTGAACCCCTCTTGCTATTCCCGCAGGAATTGACTGCAGAAAACCATATCTGACAGTCTTAAGTTCGAAGTGCTGATCGGCATAATGGCTGTTTTTGACTCCTATGATGCCATTATTAGCAATTTGCAGTTCAACATCAAGTGGCTGTCCGTCTCTTTCGATATTAAGTGTGACAATTTTTCCGGCATTACTTTTGGTCGCATCGGACCATTGATCGTAAAATTCAAAAGTACGACCGTTAAGTCCCTTGATTTCATCGCCAACCTTAAGTCCGGCCTCTTTAGCCGGTGATTCATCGGTAAATCCGTCGACTCCCAAAGCAAAAGGCAGCCTGGGACCCATAACCGACTTACTTTTCAGCAGCAGGGCAAGATCCTCATCACTGATTTCCACATTAACTTTTTCACCGTTACGCTCAACCTGAACATTACGCGCATCATCAAGAACAATTGTGGGTATAATTTTCATGAAGTTATCCACATATTTATTATCGACGGTCAGGATTTTATCACCGTTTTGAAATCCAATCTTCTCTCCTGCTTCATTTACTACAATTCCATATTTAACATTCTCTGTAGGCAGATACTCTTCTCCCCAGACATATAATACACCTATGTAGATGATAAACGCAAAAATGAAATTCATTAAAACACCTCCCAGCATAATAAGCAGTCTCTGCCAGGCAGGTTTAGAGCGGAACTCCCAGCTTTTGGGAGGTAACTTCAATGCCTCTTTGTCCATTGATTCGTCGATCATGCCTGAAATTTTGACATATCCTCCAAGCGGGAGCCATCCTATGCCGTATTCAGTTTCACCCTTTTTTACTTTAAACAAAGAAAACCATGGATCAAAAAAGAGATAAAATTTTTCAACCCTGGTTTTAAAAAGACGGGCAAATATATAATGTCCAAACTCATGCAAAATAACGAGAATTGAGAGACTTACTATGAGCTGGGCTGCTTTTACCAATACCGTTTCCATTTATGTACCTTATTATTTTTTACTTTTTTGAATTAACAATTCTGTAACCCTTCTTGTTTCAACATCTGTATTAATTAAATCTTCTATATCCGGATTTTTTATAAAATCAACTTTTTGCATTGCACTTTCAATTATACCGGACATCGCTGCAAATCCGGCCTTGCCATCAAGAAATGCTTTGACAACTACCTCATTAGCAGCATTTAAAATGCAGGGAAAATTTCCTCCCTCATCCAGTGCTTCATAAGCAAGTGCAAGATTACGAAATTTTATTGTATCAGGCTGCTCAAAGGTAAGATTTGGATAATTTAAAAAACTAAACTTTGGAAAATCATTTTTAATCCTCCTTGGAAAAGTCAGCGCATATTGAATAGGGAGTCTCATATCCGGTAATCCGAGTTGTGCTTTTACCGATCCGTCTTCAAATTCAACAAGCGAATGAATAATCGACTGAGGATGAACAATAACATCAATCTTTCCGGATGGCAGTCCGAATAGCCAGTGAGCCTCAATAACTTCAAATCCTTTATTTATAAGAGTGGCTGAATCAATTGTTATTTTTGCACCCATATCCCAGTTCGGATGGTCAAGGGCCATATCTACAGTGACATTTTCAAGTTCGGCGGTTGTTTTGCCTCTGAAGGGGCCGCCGGAGCATGTTAAAATTATCTTTTCGACCGGATTTTCAAATTCACCAACAAGACACTGAAAAATAGCAGAATGCTCAGAATCAACCGGGATAATGACGACATTATTTACCCTGGCTGTATGCGTAATTATTTCCCCGGCTACAACCAGGGTCTCTTTATTTGCCAGGGCTATATTTTTGCCCGATTTAACAGCATTGTATGTAGGAATTAATCCGGAGTAACCCACCATTGCCGTCAGCACCATATCAATACTGTCCATTTGAACCACCTGACTGATGGCATCCCTGCCTGCAAAGACTTTTACCGGATATTTTGCGAGGGCATCAGCCACAGCTTTATATCTTGATTCATTGGCAATAACCACAGCATTAGGCAGATACCTTACTGCCTGCTGTATCAGCAGTTCTGCATTATCATTAGCGGTTAACACCTCAACTTCAAACATTTCCCTGTTATTTTCTATTACCTCCAGAGATTTTGTTCCAATTGATCCTGTTGACCCAAGAATTGCAACTCTTTTCTTCACTGTTCCCAATTTTAATATTCCTTTTCTCCATCTATGCTTATTTAAAAAATAAGCTTATCTGAGAAAATTTTTTATATCCAAAGCATACAATCTTTAAAAAATGATACCTCAATACTATAATTTGTCACCAAAGAAATATTGCGTCCATTATATAACAGACCTATCCTGTATATCTAAATAATTAAAAGTCAATATACTGCTCAGGATCAAGAGGATTGCCGCTATGCCAAAGTTCAAAATGAAGATGCGGACCGGTGGACAATTCACCGGAGTTTCCCACAATAGCAACAGCCTCTCCTGCTTTAACACGTTCGCCCTGTCTTTTTAGCAGTTCGGAGTTATGCTTATAGACTGAAATTAAATCCGAATTGTGCTGGATATGAATCACGTATCCGGTCTCAAGAGTCCAGTCCGCAAAGATCACAGTGCCGTCGAGGATGGCTGAAATTCTTGCATTGGGTCCGCTTACCAGATCTACTCCGAAATGATCAGCAGCAGAATTAAAGTGATTAGTGATGACCCCTTTTAATGGCACAAAAAAATGAATCTGGCTTATACCTAACCTCTTATTATTACCTTTATCAAGCGCCAGGCTGGTCTGCTCGGCAATCAGCTTATCCCTGAATACAGAGTCGTGATTAAACTCGTCAAACGCCACATCGCCGATCTCCACAGACGTGTCAATTCTCAACTGCTCTTCCGGCACCTCCCCGGAAATTATTGACCGAATCCCACTAAAAAACTGATCCCGCATATTCAGTTCATTTTCAAGCGAATCAACGAGCAGGGCATTCCTGACGAGCATCTGGCGGTATTCAGCTTTCGGATATCCGGGGATATACTCTTTTAGTCCGGTAGTTGCAATAAGCAATATTACCAGAATGACAATGACAGATGATAACAAACTAGTTACAGTAAAAACCTTCAGACGGGTAAGTTTCATGCTCCAGACCGACTGAAAAGTTGAATCGTTATAAATTATTAACCTGTACTTATCGTTTAACTTCTTAAAAATCCTCTTCTTCACGTTCTTTATCAAAAATATTGAATGTTACAAATTTAGAAAGAATTGACAAACATAGGGGATGTTTAGATTTTTTTAACCATAATTGCATAAAACAAAATCTAAAATTAATAGCAAAAATATTTGAAATATTATCTTTGTACTTTTAAAAATTTTTGAAAATTTCTTTAGATGAAACGATTTAGTACTCTCCTGCTGCTGACTGTTATATTTACACACATGTTGACAGCAGATGAAGGGATGTGGCTTCCGTCACTGATCCATAAACTGAATATTGATGATATGCAGAAAATGGGTCTTAACCTTTCTTCCGATGACATATACAATATTAACAATGCCAGTCTGAAAGACGCTGTTGTTGCACTTGACAGGGGATCATGCACGGCTGAACTTATTTCCGGAGACGGGCTTCTTCTTACAAATCATCACTGTGCTTATGAAGAGATACAGAGCCATTCAACTGTTGAAAATGATTACCTGAATAATGGATTCTGGGCTATGACACGTGATGAAGAGCTTCCCAATCCAGGTAAATCAGTCTCTTTTTTAATCAGGATTGAAGATGTTACGGAGAGAGTCCTGGCGGCAGTAGATGATAAGATGGATGAAGAGGAGAGGAATAAAAAGATAAATGAAGTATCAAATGAGATTGAAAAGGAAGCCAGGAAGGATACACATTATGAAACATATGTCCGCAGCTTTTTTAATTCAAACCGCTACCATCTTTTTGTTACTGAGACGTTCAACGACGTACGGCTGGTAGGTGCTCCTCCCCAGTCACTCGGCAAATTCGGAGGTGATACGGACAACTGGATGTGGCCAAGGCATACAAATGACTTTGCTCTGTTCCGTGTTTACAGCGGTCCCGACGGACGTCCTGCCGGCTTTTCGGAAGATAATATTCCCTATGAGAATAAACACTTCTTTCCGATATCTCTGAAAGGGATCAGTGAAGGTGATTTTGCCATGGTTATGGGTTACCCCGGCCAGACTAACAGATATATAACCTCGCACGGAGTGGACTATATAATGAATGTTACCAATCCGGTAAGGGTGGAAGTCCGCGATGCAAAACTGAAAATTCTTAATGAATACATGGCAACCGGGCCGAAAGCACGTATTCAATACTCTTCTAAATATGCCCGGAGTTCAAACTATTATAAATACAGTATCGGACAAAATAACGGGCTCGTAAATCTGAGTGTGATAGAGAAGAAAAAAGAGATAGAAGACGATTTTACACAATGGTACAGTGAAAGTAAGTCACGCGAAGAGGTATACGGTAAAGCACTTGACTATATAGCAGAGTCATATTCTGACATCAAGGCAAATAAAGCCATGGAATACATGGCTGAATCAATGATAAGGGGACCTGAAATTTTTATGTTCGCATACAGGGCTCTTCCGCTTTACAGATTATTAAGGGAGGAAGAGATAAGAGACAACTTCCTTGAGATGGTCACCAGCAGGGTCTCAAGTGGTATGGACACCCATTTCAAAGACTACCATGCAGATACCGATCAAAAGGTTTCTGCTGCGTTATTAAGTCTGTATTCAAAAAATAACGATCAGGTATATCACCCTGACTTTTTCCGTGAAGTCAATAAAAAATATAAAGGTGATTTCTACAAATACACCAAAAAGATGTTTAAAAAATCGGTGTTTGATGATCCCGAAGAGTTAAAGGAATTTCTTGCAAATCCTACGTTAAAAGAGTTAGAAAAGGATATGGCCTTTATGGCTGCAGTTGATATTTTTGATAAGTTCCGGGAAATTGAAAATATTACCTCTGAAAAAGAAAAACTTCTAAATACCGGTCAAAGATTATTCCTTTCAGGCCTTATGGAGATGCAAAAAGATAAAAAGTTTTATCCGGATGCCAACTCAACCATGCGCCTGACTTACGGGCAGGTTCTCAATTATGAACCGGAGGACGGAGTCATATATAAATATTATACTACTACAGATGGTTATCTGGAAAAAGAGATACCGGGTGATGATGAATTCCATGTTCCCGAAAGATTAAAAAGGATGTTGCAGGCAAAAGATTTTGGAAGATATGCAGATGAAGACGGACAACTCTACGCATGTTTCATTACCAATAATGACATTACGGGCGGGAATTCGGGAAGTCCGGTTCTGAATGCCGACGGCCAACTTATCGGTATCGCTTTCGATGGCAACTGGGAAGCCATGAGTGGAGATATAGCGTTTGAACCTGAAATTCAAAGGTGCATAAATGTCGATATACGTTTTGTTTTGTGGGTAATTGACAAATATGCCGGTGCTCATCACCTGATTGATGAAATGAATATTATTGATTAGTATAACATTCAAATAAAATGCCCCTCCCGAAAATCACAGTATACACTGACGGAGCATCCAGGGGAAATCCCGGACCGGGTGGTTACGGTATCATACTAATGTCAGGCAAACACCGTAAAGAGCTGTCAGATGGTTACCGGCTCACAACCAATAACAGAATGGAACTACTGGCTGTTATTAAAGCACTGGAAGCACTAAAAATTCAGGGTAGCGAGGTGACAGTCATAACCGACTCCAGGTATGTGGCTGACGCTGTTGAGAAGGGCTGGGTATTCAACTGGCTGAAAAAAAACTTCAAAGGAAAAAAAAATCCTGACCTCTGGATGAGATTTCTTGAGGTATACAAAAAGCACAATGTAACCTTCAGATGGATTAAAGGACATAATAATAATCCTTTTAATGAACGTTGCGACCAGTTGGCAGTTGAAGCGTCAATGAAGAATGATTTGAAAGAAGATGAAGGATATTATAATTCAGAAACTCAATTTTAGCTGCTTATCCAGTAATCTGAATGACATCCGGTGATATTTTGTAACACCATAATTTTTAATGGCCTCTCTATGTTTTCTTGTCGGGTATCCTTTATTTTGTTTCCATCCATAAAATGGAAATTCATAATGTATTCTTTCCATGAACTCATCCCTGTATGTTTTGGCAAGTATTGAAGCTGCAGCCACAGAGTAAAAACGGCCATCCCCCTTTATCATGCAGGTAAACGGTATATCAGAAAAAGCTATATACCGGTTCCCGTCGATCAAAAGGTGTTCCGGCACTATGTTCAGCTTGCTTACAGCCCGGCTCATTGCCAGAAGCGAGGCATTCAGAATATTTATCCGGTCTATTTCGTCGTTTGATACCATCTCCAGAGCCCATGCCAAAGACTCACTTTCAATTATTGTCCGCAGTTTAAGCCTCTGGTTTCCCGTTAACTTTTTTGAATCGTTTAAAAAGTCATTATGAAAATCCTGCGGTAATATAACTGCAGCAGCAAAAACAGGTCCGGCCAGACAGCCCCTGCCGGCTTCATCGCAACCTGCTTCAATAACGCCTTTTCTATAATATGGAAGCAGTATCGGTTTTTCTTTCATTGTAAACTGCTTTTTCAATGCTTGCCCATAACAGTTCTGAAGTTTTTTCCCAGCTGAATTTCCTTATATTGATAAAACCTTTTTTTATAAGAGAACGCCTTAACTCAGGATCTCCGGAAATTTTTATCATGGCATCTGTTATCTGCCCGGTGTCAGAAGGGTTGACATACAATACGGCATCTCCGCCGACTTCCGGCAATGAGGTAACACCAGAACAGATCACAGGTATTCCGGCATTCATTGCCTCCACTACTGGTATTCCAAATCCTTCGAAAAACGGCACAAAGGTAAAAGCCAGGGCTGCTCCGTATATTTCCTGAAGATCAGACTCAGACACCCTTCCCGTAAAGATCACATCATTCTTAAAACGCATATTCTCATATTCCCTGAAGACAGCTCCCGTCTTATGCATCCTGCCTCCGGCAATTACCAGTTTTACATCATCCACCCGGTTACTTTTATAGGCATCAAATGCCTTTAGCAATCCACAAATATTCTTACGGGGATGCAATGCACCTACAAATAAAAAGTATTCCCCACCGCCTGTCAGTTTTTTGCGTATCGCAATTTGCTCATCTTGTGGTAACGGTTCAAAACCCGGATTAATGCCGTCATATACAACATCAATCTTGTCACTTTCAATACCAAAAGAATTTATTATGTCTCTCTTTGAGTAGTGTGAAACCGTGGCTATACGTCTGGCTTTATGAGCAAACCGGGGAAAGAAAAAATTGTAATACCTGGATTTAAGCCAGGGCAGGTCGGCAGGGCGATGTACAAAATTAATATCATGGATCACTGCTAATTGCGGTATTTCAGAATTAAGCGACAGATATCCGTCGGGAGAGAGAAAAAGGCCGGCCCCGAATCTCTTCAGTACCCGCGGTATCTGAATTTCGAACCATATCAGCCATAAAAGAGGATGACGTGTGGGAGGTCTCATAACAACCGGGGTGACATTATCTGAAAAAATAAAATCGCCGGAATACGGCCTGTCAAAAATGAATATAAACCTATGCTCCGGGTGATTAACAGTTATCCGTTTAAGAGTTTCATATGTAAACCACCCTATCCCTTCCAGCTTCCCTTTCAGCAGCAATCTTGTATTAACAGCAATAACCATAAATAACGCTTCAATTTCAGGTAAAAGTACAAAGTCTGTTGAAAAAATTATTACTTTTATCCGTTCATATTCGGGCATAAACATGTTAAAAAACAACTTTTGAAACGTAAATTTGTCACCAATCTCATATTACTGGTTTCTCTTAACTTGTTAATAAAACCATTCTGGATATTTGGAATTGACCGTACGGTTCAAAATATGGTTGGTGACGAAAGTTACGGATTATACTTCTCCCTGTTTAACTTTTCCATGATCCTGAATATTCTTCTTGACGCAGGAATTACCAATTACAACAACCGGAATATTGCACAGTATAATTTTTTGCTTCCTAAGCATTTATCAAATATCATCGGACTGAAACTTATTCTGGCTGTGGGTTATGCCGTTTTTTGCCTGGTTGTTGCCTTTATAATAGGATACAACAAGATTCAGTTTCATATCCTCTTTTTCCTGATCCTTAACCAATTTATGGTTTCTTTGATTCTTTATCTTCGTTCCAACTTAAGCGCTTTGCACCTCTTTAGAACCGACAGTCTGATATCAGTTCTCGACCGCACTATTATGATAATTATATGCAGTCTGCTGATCTTTACCAATATTCTTAACGGAAATTTTAACATTAAATGGTTTGTCTATGCCCAGACAATTGCTTATTCCCTGACTACAGTAATTACATTTATCGTCGTTCTTCACAGATCAGGAAAAATAAAGATTCACTTCAATTCAAGATTCTGTCTTGTATTTCTCAGAAAATCTTATCCCTATGCATTACTGATACTGCTAATGTCGCTTTACAACCGAATTGACTCAGTCTTGCTGGAAAGACTTTTACCAGGATCAACAGGCAGGGAACAGGCTGGTATATATGCCCAGGCTTTCCGCCTTCTCGATGCTGTTTCAATGCTGGGAGTTCTGGTATCCGGATTACTGCTTCCTATTTTCGCAAAAATGATCAAGCAGGATGAATCTGTAGTGCAGATGGTCAGGCTTTCCTATACTCTTTTGATCGTTCCTGCCATAATAATTGCAACAGCCAGCGTATTATACAATGATGAAATAATGTCTTTACTGTATGAATCCAATACCGGACAGTCTGCCGATATTCTGGGAATTCTCATGATTGGCTTTCTGGGCATTGCCACTACATACATTTTTGGAACATTACTGACTGCAAACGGCAGCATGAAACAATTAAACACTATGGCGCTATCTGCTGTCATTTTAAATATTTTACTGAATTTAATATTGATACCACAGTTTCAGGCTTATGGATCGGCATACGCAAGTCTGATTACACAGATCATTACCGGAGGTGCGCAGTTATTAATGGCTGTGATGATCTTTAAGATGAAACCCGGACTCAAACCGGTTTTACAGGTAATTCTTTTTGTTTGCAGCGTAGCAGCAGTGGGTATTATTTCAAAAATGATTGATAACTGGTTTTATGGCTTATTATTTATGGTGATGGTATCACTTATTATGGCTTTTATTTTTAAGCTATTGAATATTAAAAATTTATATGAAATTATTGCATATAAATAAAACCAGGAATCCTTCAGTCAGGGATCTTCAGAATCAGGAAAGGTTCGAACTTATAGCAGAACTCTCCCATCATCAGATAAAGGAATTTGTAATTGAACAACTGACGTCCGGAAGCCTCATTATAAATATTTTCATGTTCTATCAGGTACTAATGATATTTATTGGACTCTTTTTTTCCACCCGTTCAATAGCTCTTGCTGTCAGAGGTGATTTGCAACCGCTTATTTATACAGTTGCCGGACTGGCATTCACTTTTACCCTGCTTGTATTTATTCATGAAATTCTCCACGGTATAGCACTCAAAATTATCGGAGCAACAAAAGTTACATTTGGAGGCATTATCAAAAAATTCATATTTTACGCCCAGGCTGACCAATTTGTAATTAACCGCAATCAGTTTTCATTTGTCGCATTAACTCCGCTTGTTTTAATCAAATTAATTACACTGGTTGTTGTAATTGCCTTTTGGAATCACCCGCTACTCTATTCAGGTATCATTGTAATGAGTGCTCACAGTCTTTTCTGCGCCGGAGATATAGGACTTCTCTCATTTTTTTACATGTATCCCGGGTATAAAATATATACATATGACTCAAAAGCTGAGAGTAAGAGTTTTTTTTATATGGAGAGCACAGACATATAAAAACCTGACTAACCTGCAAAGGATTATATTATCATACTGACTTCAGGGCTGATCATTGAAAAAGTATCCTCTTACTCCTTTAACACCGGGCTTTACCTTAAAGACTCCGCCAGCATGAGGAAACTTGACCAAATCCTCATCACCGGTGTTCTGCCGTGCAGTCGTAATATACAGAGTTCCAAGGTCATCACCCCCAAACGCACATGAGGTAACGTTTTTTGCCGGCACTTCTATGGTGCGGGTCAGCTCACCACTCCGAGGATCCCAGCATCCAACTGCAGAACCTCCCCACAATGCAATCCAGAGATTACCAGCCTCATCAATAGTCATCCCGTCAGGTGCACCTAAAACGGCCGGCACCTCCACAGCCACTTCAGGATTACGAATATCCCCTGATTCGTTATCGTAATCGTAAGCCATCACTTTTCTGGTGGGAGTATCTATATAATACATTTTCTTTTTATCATTCGACCAGACTATTCCGTTTGAAGTTGTCACATTATCTACCATCTTATGAATGGAACTGTCAGAATCCAGACGGTACAGGGCGCCTGCACTCTTTTTGCCTGTCAGACTCATAGTGCCAGCCCAGAAACGTCCTGCCGGATCACACTTACCGTCATTAAAGCGGTTATCAGGAATATCCTCTTCCGGATTAACGATCAACTTTTTTGATCCGGTGGCGGGATCCAGCATATAGATGCCATTTTGAAGAGCAACGACCATTTTCCCTGACTCTGCCGGAACCACAGTGCCAATCATCTGTCCTGTAAACATCTCCTTGTTATTCCTTAGCGCCGGATTAAAGAAATTTAAGATTTGACCGGTTATGTCAACCCAGATCAACTCACCTGTTTTATAGTTCCAAAAAGCTCCTTCACCAAGGTCAGATTTGGAATCAATAACAAGTTCTGCCGGCTCACTTTTGTAATTAGTACAGGCATAAAAAATTAAAAGTAGTATAATACAAGCTAATTTTGATCTCATCATATTTTGTTAAAGATTAGCTTTATCTCAGAATAAATAAATAAACAGACAAATTTAGATATTTTCAATCAGCTTTTTCAGAATCAGTGTCATTTTAGGTTCTGCCTTCATTGCCACCTCCTGAACCTCCTCATGAGAAATTTCCACAATCTGGCCCGGCACACCGCTGTCAGTTATGATTGAAATGCCAAAAACCCGTATTCCCATCTGACGGGCAACTATTACTTCCGGTACTGTTGACATACCTATAATATCACCACCAAGGATCCTGTACATTCTGTATTCTGCGGGTGTTTCATAAGTTGGCCCCTGAACTCCTGTATAAATTCCCTCTCTTACAGGGATATTGTGTTCAAGAGCTATAAGTTTTGCCTTATTACGTAACCGTTCATCATAAACCCTGCTCATATCAGGGAATCTCTTCCCAAATTCCTTGTAATTTTTCCCGTTAAGAGGATGTTCCGGGAATAAATTAATATGATCATTTATCAGAACTATATCACCAACCTGCCAGTTGGGATTGAGTCCTCCTGATGCATTAGAGACAAAAAGATATTTAATCCCGGCAAATTTCATAACCCTTACGGGAAATGTTACTTCCTTCATCGGATAACCTTCATAATAATGGAACCGTCCCTGCATGGCAATTACCTCTTTATCCGCAAGCCGGCCGTATATCAATCTTCCGGCATGACCATCGACGGTAGATACAGGAAAATTTGGGATTTCTTCATAAGGAATTGAGTCAATTATTTCCATTTCATTAACCAAGCCGCCAAGGCCTGATCCCAAAATAATTCCAATCTCAGGATTTGCTCCTAACCTGTCTGTTAAAAATTTCGCGGTTACTCTTATTTTCTCCAACATAGTTTAAAATCTTTTTATCGAAAATTTTACCTTCCTCATTGAGGAATTCAACTTTTACGGGCAAGAAGTATAAAACTTTTTTAAAATCCTCTTCCAGGTCCTTCATACCCTGAAACCGAACAGCATCTTTCTCTGTTGTAATGATAATTTTATTCTTATTTCCGATAGCATTAAATTTACTCATTATCATTTCAATATCAGCCACAGAATAGTTATGGTGATCCGGGAAGGAGAGCATTTGAGACTCTCCGGCAAACTGTTTGAGGTAATCAGGGATCAACCGGGGAAATGCAATACCTGTAACAATTAAAATAGAATAATTCTCCTGCCGGTAAAAATCATCAGGAATTTCAACACCGGAAAAGACAGACTTTATTTTTTCATAGTGATATGTGGTAAAGAACATCTCCTGGTAAGGTCTCAGATTAATCTCTTTTTGCAGGATTCTTCTCTTAATTGGTGTCAACTCTTGCGGCGGACATTTAGTGAAAATGATAATATTGGCTCTTCTGACCTGAGCTGCACCTTCACGGAGTCTGCCTGCCGGCAGAAGCATATCCTCCTTAATTGGTCTGTTATAATCAATCAGCAAAATATTGATGCCGGGGTAGACTCTTCTATGCTGAAAGGCATCATCCAGTAAAATAACATCCGGACTAACACTATTGCCGGAATTAAAAAGCTTTTCAATTCCTTTAACCCTGTTTTCGCAAACTGCTACAGTAATATCCGGAAATTTCCTCTTGATCTGCAGAGGTTCATCTCCAGCCTCAGTGACAGGAGTATCCGTCTCCACCAATTTGAATCCTCTCGTTTTACGTTTATATCCTCTGCTCAACTCAGCAACAGTGAACTTATCATGCAACAGATCAATTAAATATTCAACATGAGGAGTTTTTCCTGTCCCGCCGACAGTTATATTACCTAATGATATAACAGGAATTTTAAAATCACGGGACTCGAGTATGCCGGTATCATACAGATAGTTGCGGATAAATACAACAATTCCGTACAAAAAAGAGAGCGGATAAAGCACTAATTTACGCATTTAACTCACGTTTAAATATTCCGGTAAATATATGTATTACAAAACAAATCTCTGAAAAAGAAGTAAAAGTACCGGAACATACTGATCAAAAATGAGTGATACTTAAACACATTTAACATTTACTGTATAATCTTAATCAGCTTACCGGCCTGAACCTGGTCTGTCAGTTCAAGATTATTTAGAAGTGCCAGATCGGCCATCATCGCCTGTGGAACACCCAGACTGCTAAATACGCCTGCCAGGGTGGAACTGCGGGGTGCCTGTCTGACCACCAACCTTTTGGGTTTAACATTCAGTTTTGCAGGATCTGTTAACCTTGAAAAGGATTTCATGCTAATTTCAAGACTGTTCCTGTAGGCAGGGAAGTCAGCATCAGCAGATACACCGTGAAACACATAATACCTGCCCTCATATTCAATAAAATATGATAACACGATGTTTGTCAGAACTGCACCGGTAGACTGGTTTTCCACGGATTGCTGCGAAACTGCCACTATAGCCGGAAGTCCGTTTACTGTTGTCTGCCTGCTCTCAATTACATTTAGCTCCAGTTGTTCCAGGGTATATTGAGCCGATTCCTGAAGAGAATTCTGATTGGCAAGTCCGAAAACGGTCAGTGCCTTTCCATCAGAAGGAACTATTCTCACCTGTATAGGAGAATTCTCCAGCTTCCATCCGGAAGGAAATGAAAACTTAAACTTTAAATCGGGGTGATAGAATGTATTTCCTTCCACATAACCCTGACGCGGATCCTCCCCGAAAACAATGCCGTCAATCATCTTAAGATAACTGTCATTGTTAACTTTCCAGGTTTGAAAATCCAGTTGCTGCTGCCACTCTGAGGCGTACCTGTTCACTGAATTATATCGATCACCCGGATCGGGATGCGTTGACAGAAAAGTAGGAACACCCCCCTCCTCCTCTGAAAGCTGCATCTTATTCAGTACCTGAAAAAAATCAGCCATCTTGTGGGCGTCATAACCTATTTTTGATGAATATTCCGCACCAAGCTGATCTGCCTGTCGCTCATCATCCCTGCTGAACTTAAGGAAAAGCAACTGCATACCCTGAAATGCAGATTCTGCCATCTGTGCAAATTGTTCCGATGCAATCATGCCACCAATAAGCAGGAGTGTGCCAACCTGTTGTTTTGCCTGCTGACTGGCTGAATGCCTTGCAGTAATGTGCCCCATCTCATGACCAATAACTCCGATAAGCTCAGCCTCATTATTCAGTTGGGCAAGAATACCCCTGGTCAGATATATATAACCACCAGGTACTGCAAATGCATTTACTACGGGAGAGTCCAGTATTTTAATGTGATACTGAAGTTTTGGGCGATGGGATATTGTACCCATCTCAGTCGTAACTCCCTGCATAAAAGAGAGCAGATCACTGTCCTGATACTCTCCGAATGTTGCAATAACCTGCGGGTCATATTGACTGCCAATTGCAACTTCCTGTGCTTCTGACATAAACATTAACTGTTTCCTTCCTGTCACAGGATTAACTGCACATGAAGGTACTAACAGCATTGCCACTGCAATAATCAAGATCTTTTTATAACCCTTAATCAACCTCATGATAATAGTTTTTGTTATTATTCCCGTTTGTGTTAAAATAATTTTCACCCTATAAATTTCGTAATTTATCGCGGAAATAAAAATCATTTTAATGAAATCATCTATTTTCGCAAAATAAGATCCGGATATAATATAAAAATATAGTAATACCTGCCGGAAATATTCCTCCCGGAACCGAAGCAGTATTAAAAACAAAACAGTAACTGATATGAAGATAGTGATATTAGACGGGTACACGATAAATCCCGGTGATTTGAACTGGAATGGAATAAAAGATCTTGGAGAATGTTTAATATATGACTACACTCCTCCGGAAACAACAGTAGAACGATCAAAGAAAGCAGAAGCTATTCTGACAAGCAAAGTTATTTTCAACAAAGAGGTTATCGAACAACTTCCCGCATTAAAATATATAGGCGTGCTGGCTACCGGTTATAATGTAATAGATACAGAGGTAACCAAGCAAGCCGGCATTACAGTTACAAACATACCTGCCTACAGTACGGAATCAGTGGCTCAGATGGTTTTTTCCCATATTCTGCATTTTGTACAGAATATTTCTGTTCACAGCGAATCGGTAAAGAGAGGTGACTGGGCAGAAAGTATTCATTTTAGCTATCACCTTACTCCGCAAATCGAACTTGCAGGTAAAACTTTGGGTATTATTGGATTCGGACAGATAGGTGAGGCGGTTGCAAAAATCGGACTGGCATTTGGGATGAAAGTCATATATAACAACAGAAGTAAAAAAAGAACATCACTCAAAGCTTTTCAGGTTGATCTTGATACATTGTTCATGAAAAGCGACTTTATCAGTATAAACTGCCCCCTGACAGAAGACAACAAAGAATTCATAAACAGCTCTGCCATAAATAAAATGAAGGCAGGAGCTTTTCTTATAAACACAGGACGCGGGCAATTAATAAATGAAAGGGATCTTGCAGACGCACTAAACGAAGGCAGAATTGCCGGCGCTGGTCTGGATGTTCTCTCTACAGAACCCCCTAAATCCGATAATCCTCTAATACACGCAAAAAATTGTTGGATTACACCGCACATTGCCTGGGCTACCTTTGAGGCCCGGTAGCGATTAATAAATATTGCCACTGAAAATTTAAAAGCATTCATGGACGGAAATCCAGTTAACGTTGTGAGTTAAATTTATTTAATCTGGTTATTGTCAACCAGTTACGAAGAGATATATTTTTTTCTTTCAGATGCTGTATAACTGATGTAAATTGACGATAAATAGTTAACTTTGATGAAACAATTCACACAAAACAGCGTTTCTAATTAGACTTTGATTACATATATGGCTATAAAAATATTTCATATCGTTTTGCTTGCTTCCGTAAAGTATATTGTGACTTTGCCATACGCCCTGCTTATAGGACTGGAATACAGTGAAGCATTAATAGCTGTGCTGACAGGCGGCATAGGGGGATTTCTCTTTTTTTACTATTTGAGCAGGCATATTATCCGTGCATTCAACAAATCTGTTCCCTATCTGAAAAAACTGATCCCGGATTGGATAATGAATAAATTTAAAAAGAGCGGGGAAGCGAATGGCATAAAAACGTCCGTTAAAAAATTCACCAGAAAAAACAGGCGTATCATCCGGTTAAAAAACAGTTACGGATTTTGGGGAATAATAGTCGCTACACCACTGTTCCTTACTATCCCGCTTGGTGCTTTTCTTGCCTGCAAATATTACTCCCACCGCAAATACCTCGTGCTTTTTATGGTTATTTCAATAATAGGCTGGGCAGCAGTGCTTTCCGGCTTAATTCACCTCTTCCCGAATATCTTTTTGGATTAATCACAAAAATCCCCGGTCAATGATTAAAGACGAGCTTTTCAATCTGTTAAATTCATGGGAGAATCTTAATATTATAATCACTACAGTTCTTGAACAACCCGGTTATCTGCCTCTGTTAATGGATATAGCAATAAACAGCAATGAATCAAAAAGCTGGCGTGCTGCATGGGTAGCTGATAAAATTCATGATGTGCATCCTGAAATGATAACACCTTTCCTTGATCAAATGATCCATCAGTTAAAGAGAGAGAATAACAGCAGTAAAAAACGGCATTTCCTGAAACTCATCAGCATGCATGAAATACCCTCCCGCCGAAACTCTTTCCTGATGAATTATTGCCTGAACTGTTTTTCGTCCGCCACAGAGCCTGTTGCAGTAAGAGTATATGCCCTTCAGATATTATTCAACATTTCTGAAAAGGAACCGGATTTCAAAGCTGAACTCTTATCAATAATTTCATATGAAACAGAGATTCACATGGCTCCGGGAGTAAAGGCAAAAGGGAAAAATTTAATGAAGATTCTGAAAAAACAGATAAAAGAATCAGAATCCGGTATCATCAGATAATAAATTTATCATATTTTGCAGTTCACTGTCAATCTCACTGCTCAATTCAATAAGATCATATTTCTTTGCCATGACCAGAAGATTCTGAAGATGATTCATCTCACGCTCTTCCTCTTCCTGAATTATCCCGGCAAAACGAACCGGAAGAGTAAGGTAATATTTAAGCAATGCAAAGCTGTTCCGGGCCATCTTACGTAACTTATCCTCCCCCCTTTGAACTTCTCCGGCACGCAGATATTGCTCTGCCGCCCCGAATGAGTTATAAGACAAAGGGATTTTCTCATCAGGAAAAATTTCAAACATTCTGTCAAGAACATCTACCGCCATATCATTTTTCCCTTCATCAATAAGTGCTTCTGCCAGTCTTGTGAATAACTCCCTTGCCTGGATAATCTTTATTGTTCTTTTATTATATTCATCCAGAAATATCTCAGGATCATTGACATTACCCCACTTAAATTTATTCATCACATTATCATACAAAATATCTGTATTAATGTGACCCGGACTCACACTGCTGTCGCTCTTAACGGGAACAAATCTGTATGCAAGTCCGTCCAGTTGAAGATAACCGGTAAAAAAGACATGCCCTGTGTACAATAAGCTGTTTACAATATATATTGGTCGCTCCCAGTCGTTAGCGGCTATCATATTCAGAACAGCCATCTCACCTTTTCCTATAAACTCTTTATCTATAACAAATTCCACCCTGTCCGCAACTAACAATGAATCTTCAGGACTGACAGTCCCGTTATTGATTACTTTTTGCTTATCAACAGGAATAAAAAATCTTTTTGCGGGAAGGTAATCAAGATACTCCCCGTTTGACAATTTCAATTTTGTCCTTTCATCATCGCTACCCAGAAATTCCATGGCATCATTCAGGTTTACCGGATTTTCGATCTGCTCATGCAGTACCACAACATCTCTTGTACCTTCATAATATTGATGCTTTTCAAAGGAGAACGGTATTGGCAGTGCCTCGTTGGAAGCCTGCCTGTGCTGATTAATATACCAGTCCATACCCAGATAACTGATATTAATAATCTTTATATCGGGCCTGATACCCTCCACCTCCTGGACATACCAAAGGGGAAAGGTATCATTATCCCCGTAAGTCAGCAGGATTGCACCGGGAGCACAGGATTCAAGGTAGTTTACAGCATAATCACGTGTCATAAAACGTCCTGACCTGTCATGATCATCAAAATTCTCAGCTATCAAAATTCCCGGCACGGCAAGCAAAGAGAGTACAACAACTGTCAGAGCCAGCGTCACTCCCCCGGCCAACTTTTTCAAAGCCGAATATAGAGCCGGAACGGCCAGACCTATCCATACAGCAAAAGCATAAAAAGACCCAAGGTAGGTATAATCCCTCTCCCGGGGCTGGATGGGAGTCTGGTTCAGATAGACTATGATTCCGATCCCCGTAAGGATAAAAAGGGTTAATACCACCCAAAAACCCTGTCTTCCATTTTTGCCCCGATTGTATTGATAAAAAAATCCGATCAATCCGAAAAGAAATGGTAAAAAATAGTAAGTATTTCTTGCAGGATCATTTTTCATCCATTCAGGCATGTTTTCAACCGGCCCGGTATGAATCCCATCAAAAAAATCAATGCCACTTAACCAGTTGCCATAAAGAAAGTTACCATGTCCCTGCACATCATTTTGTCGTCCGGCAAAGTTCCACATAAAATACCTGAAATACATATGGCCGGTCTGATAAGTAATAAAAAATCTCAGATTTTCGGCAAAAGTGGGTTTCCTCACCGTTTTTTCTTCCTCACCATCACTTATCGTTACCGGAACACCTCTGATCCGGCCCCACTCCCTGTACGCCTCAATATGTTGAGGCTGAGCAGAGTACATCCTTGGGAAGAGAGTCTGCAGTTTAGGTTCATATAGTGTTTTATCAGGCACCGTTCCGGTAACCTTATATTTCCCGTCAACCTTATTATAAATTTTTCGTTCCCCGGTAACGGCAATTGCCGGGGCGTTAAAGTACTGACCATAAATGAGCGGCCGGTTTCCGTACTGCTCACGGTCGAGGTAGCGCACCAATGCAAAAGCATTGTCAGGGTGGTTTTGGTTCATGGGCGGATTAGCATCAGCCCTGATAACAATTACATCATAAGAAGAGTATCCGATCAGGATAACAATAACCGAGGTCAGCACAGTATTCCAAACTTCAAGACCTCTTTTGCCTGTATAAATAATCCCCCAAATTAATGTTGCTGCAAGAAGAGTCAAAAAGAAAAGAACACCTGAATTAAAAGGCAAACCGAAGCTATTAACAAATAATATATCGAACAGGAATGCAATCCGCGGCACACCGGGAATTATTACATATTGAACTGAAAAAAGAATAAAAAATGAAATAAATAAGATTGCGAACAATCCCTTAACTGAAAATTCATACTTTTTGAAGTAATAAACAAGTCCGATTGCCGGAATAGCTAATAAATTTAGCAGATGCACGCCGGTAGATAACCCAATCAGATATGCAATTAAAATCAGCCATCGGCCGGAATGCATACTGCCGGCCTCGCTTTCCCATTTAAAAATCGCCCAGAAAACAACAGCAGTAAAAAAGGAGGATAAGGCATAAACTTCACCCTCAACGGCAGAAAACCAGAATGAATCGGTAAACGCAAATGCCAGTGACCCGGTCAGTCCGCTGCCAATCACTATAATCTGCTCTGGCAATGACAATTCTCTTGCCGAAAATAATTTTTTTACTATAAAAACTATTGTGAAGAACAGGAACATTACTGTTCCGGCACCGGCAAAAGCCGACAGCAAATTGACCATGAAAGCCACCCTTGAAGCATCCCCGGCAAACAGGGTAAAAACACGTCCAAGGATCATAAACAAAGGAGCTCCCGGGGGGTGTCCGACCTCCAGTTTATATGCACTTATTATAAATTCGCTGCAATCCCACCAACTTGCTGTAGGCTCGAGAGTCTGATAATAAACAAACAGGGCAATAAAAAATACTATCCATCCGGATATAATGTTGATAATTTTAAACCGGTGCATCACGAAAATTTATAAATATCAGCAAATATACTGTTTTTAAAAAGGATTACATTAACTTAATAGGGGCCGGGAAAATCTTTACATTGCACGAAGCTTTTCACAAAAAAGTTATAAAGCATTAATATGCTCCGCAAAGAAAAAATTTTATACTTTTGCACCGTCTTTAACAAAAAGACAATATATGATTGACCCGTGGTGTAATTGGCAACACATCTGATTTTGGTTCAGAAAAGTCCAGGTTCGAGCCCTGGCGGGTCAACATTAATAAGAGGCTGTGGATATAAAAGCAGTCTCTTTTTTTATGCAATATTCAAAGAAGCCAGGGTGAGAAGTTTATCCCGATGAGCACAGCGATATCGGGAAGCCCTGGCGGATAAACTTAATTTAAAATAACTCTTTGGGATTAATTTTCAAAAACTCTTCACAGGGTATGCCTCCTGTCCCAATCAACAAAACCTTTCCGGGACGAAATTTTCGTGAGAATACATCCATTCCAGGATTATCTGCTTTAAGTCCACTTTTTACCTCAAGTCCCACAAGGCTGTCTCCTTTTCCCAGAATGAAATCAACTTCATAATTGCTTTCACGCCAGTAATATAGATTATATCTTTCTGAAACAGAATGATTAATCAAATGCGTACCGATAGAAGATTCCGTCAGCCGCCCCCATAACCGGGGATTTAATTTTGCCTTATCATAGGTCTCGTTACTTTGAGAAGTGATTAAAGCATTATTATAGACCTGAAATTTGGGGCTTGAACCTCGCTTGCGAATTATATTCCCTGCATACTTATTCAATCCACCCAATAAGCCACACTCAGATAAAAGATTCAGGTAGTTGGCTAAAGTAGTCGTATTACCTGCATCCTGAAGCTGTCCGGTAATTTTCGTATATGAAAGTATCTGACCGGAATAAAGACAGCCAAGTTCAAAAAGCCTCTTTAGTAATGCAGGTTTGTCAACCCGTGTAAGCATTAAAATATCTTTTGAGATACTGGTTTCAATTAGCGAATCCCTGATATAATTTTTCCAGCGTTCTTCATTCTTAATTAGAAAGGCAGATCCCGGATAACCACCGAAGAATACATACTCTTCGAAATTCCAACCAAAAGCAGCATTCATTTCAGAATAAGACCAATGTTCCAGATAAATTGTCTCAAACCTACCCGCCAGGGAATCAGCCAAACCTGTCTGAATCAATAAGCGTGATGATCCAAGTATGATTACTTTGATGTTTACTCCTTCACCGGTATCTCTATCCCATTTTTGCTTAACAATTTCACTCCAATTATTAATTTTCTGTATTTCATCAATTACCAGTAAAAATTCCTTAGCCCCGGATGTCTTCATCCGCAATCTTGCAGACTCCCACACCTGCATCAGCCATATTGAATTTGTAGCAGAAACAGCATCTGCCGATTCATATAAACTCGCAATGGACAATTGCGATAAAAGCTGGGTCACCATAGTAGTTTTACCCACCTGCCTCGGCCCGAAGATAACCTGGATAAACTTTCGGGGCTCTTCAATTCTGGCTTTAAGAGACTTCAAATAAGAACGTTCAAACATGATATATTATTTTACTCAATATTATGAGTAAAATTACTCAAAGATTATGACAGATACAAACTTTTAAATACTGATTTAAAAGTTCTTAATCAGGGATAAAGCAGTTGCATACTCCATATTCCCGAAACATCATCCTTAATATATTGAATCCTGTCGTGCATACGATGGCTTCGTCCCTGCCAGAATTCAATACCGTCATGAGACAGGCAGTATCCTCCCCAATAGTCTGGCCTTGGCACAGGTTTACCTGAATATCTTTTTTCATTCTCCGATATCCTCATTTCAAGTTTCTCCCTGCTCTCAAGAACCTTGCTCTGCTCTGATGCAACTGCACTTACCTGGCTCTCCCGGGGCCTGGACTTAAAATACTGATCTGATTCTGTTTCCGGTATCTTTTCCACACTACCTTCAATTCTGACCTGGCGATAAAGTTCTCTCCAGAAGAAAGTCATAGATGCATACCTGTTCTTTTTGATATCCTCGCCCTTCCTGCTATCATAGTTTGTAAAAAACACAAATCCCCTCTCATCAAATCCTTTCAGAAGTAAAATCCTTCCTGATGGCCTTCGGTCATCTCCGACAGTGGAGAAATGCATTGCATTGGGAAGATTGACATTACTCTTAATTGCATCACTCATCCATCTCTCAAACAGTTCTAGCGGATTTTCAGGTATCTCCCGCATGTCAAAAACATCATTGATCTCCTCGTCTCTTAATTCCTTTAATAACCTGTTGACCGAATTCATTTTAAATTTTTAAGCTGCCATCATATTAAATAAAAACTGATGTAAATTACTATCAATATTCGCAATAGTCTCTTTTCCCGAAAATAGAATAGCGGTTTTTTGCAACAACATCATAAACGGCATCACGAATTAATTTCGGAAAAATAATCAACCCATAAAACAACTTCCAGACTCCTCCAATCTCTTTTAAAATATTCAGCACTGCAGCAGATCTGAAAAAATACTCATCCCCTCTCTTAAAGACAGCGGTATCAATTTCATCAGGTGACAAACCTGACTTAACCATAAGTAAACGGCCGGTCTCTGATTGCAATGAATAAATCAGGAACCTCTCATCTCTGTCTCTTTTCTTTATGAAATGAACCAGTCCGTTACATAAGTTACAATACCCGTCCACCAATACAATATGTCTCTCCTTTCCCGGTTCCATTAAATTTTACATAAACCAAGTTACGTAGCGTTTAAAAATATTTACAATTAAAACAATGTTCAGCTATTGAAGTTCTGAAGCAATGAATTTTAATTATTACTTCAGCATGTTTATGCATATCAGATTTCCGCTGTTAATTGTATCGTTCTCAAAATCAGTAAGATTTTGTATTGTCGTTTGGGCAATCTGCGACAACACAACGTCGGTAAAATATGCCTGGTGTGCAGTTATTAACACATTAGGGAATGTCAGCAACCGGGATATTTTATCATCGAGAATAACAATTTCAGATAAATCCTTAAAAAACAGATTCTCCTCCTGTTCGTAAACATCTATCCCGAGATATCCAATCCTTCCTTCCTTTAAAGCATCAATAACAGCATCAGTATCAATTAATTTACCCCTGCTGGTATTAATCAGCATAACACCATGCTTCATAAGTTCAAGGGAGTTCCTGTTGATGAGACGGTTTGTCTCCGGAGTTAAAGGACAGTGAAGCGATATAATATCTGACAACTTAAATACCTCCTCGAGAGAGTGGTATTTGACAACACTGTCTTTTAATGATTCATCCGGATAATGATCATAAGCTATCACGTTACACCTAAAACCATTCATTATACGAGCAAACGAAGCTCCGATCCTGCCTGTTCCTATCACACCCACAGTTTTCCCCGCAAGCTCAAATCCGGTAAGTCGTTCGATAGAAAAATTGCCCTCACGCACGCGGTTATATGCTTTATGCGTTTTCCGGTTAAGGGTCATAATAAGTGCAACGGCATGCTCTGCAACTGTTACAGGCGAATAACCGGCCACCCGCAACACCTTTATATTATTACTGCAGGCACTTTCAATATCAACATTATTAAATCCTGTACACCTGAGTACTATCAATTTAACATTTATTTTTACCAATCCTTCAATTACCTCTTTAGTCAGTGCATCATTGACAAAAACACACACTGCATCAAAATTTTCTGCCAGCCTGATAGTTTTAGGCTTAAGGGAGGATTCAAAATATACCAGTTCATGTCGTTTGGCACTGTTGGCTCTGTCAAGATACTCAGTGTCGTAAGGTCTGGTACTGAAAACTGCAACTTTCATATTCAAAGGTTATTTATTATTTAAAACAATGCAATTAAAGATATTTTTATCTAAATTACGAATTGTTCTGTTAACTGCCATACATTAATAACGTGAAATTAAAATCCGGAGTAATATCAGGTGGTGAAAATATCAATCCTGAAGGACCTGAAGAACATATGGATAAAAAGATTTTTAGGGTGATTAAAACAGATATTAAAAATCTCAGGTTAACTGCAGATAAAGATAACCGGTTTATGTGAAATAAATGATTCTCAAGAATTTAATTACTTTTCTTGAAAAATAACTTAAATATTCTTATAATTAAGCGGCATAAAGGGAACAATGAATTGGAGATGGAACGTTATTACATGTCTCTTTAAGTCAGATTTGAAATTCTAATTGACTAATTTTCCAATATTTTAAAAAGCAACTAATACGAAATTAACTTTTGACAAATAAAATGAGTTCGACCATAAAAAAGATATGTTCTTTACAGGAGTCGACCTGTTCAGGTTCCTGTTCATCAAACAACATTTGGTTATTTATAATGCAAATAATCTTAAAAATCACTCTGGTTATCTTAATATTTACATTCTTCCGGATAGGTATTTCAGCCCAAAAGCTGGATGTTGCATATGTGCCCACTCCATATCATATTGTAGACGAGATGCTTGAAGTGGCAAATGTAGGACCGGGCGATTATGTAATAGATCTTGGTTGCGGTGACGGTCGCATAGTCATTGCTGCTGCAAAGAGAGGTGCCTGCGGACACGGCGTTGACCTGGACCCGCAACGAATAAAAAACTCAAGGGAGAATGCTTTCAGGGCAGGAGTGGAAGACAAAGTAGTTTTTGTAGAGGAGAATATTTATGAAACAGATTTCAGCAATGCTAATGTAATTACTATGTATCTGTTCCCGACAATAAACATCAACTTGCGACCCGACCTGTTAAAAAAGCTGAAGCCCGGCTCACGGCTTGTCTCTCACGATTTCAGCATGGATGAATGGAGCGCCGATAAGCATATTCAGACAGGTGATCATCATATATATTTCTGGATCATTCCGGCGAATGTCAGTGGCAACTGGGCATGGAAGGTTGGAGAAGAAAATTTTTCAATGATAGCCCGTCAGGAATTTCAGAAGATTGATCTTAACATTAAAACGGGGACGATGTCGCTAAATGCAGACGATTGTATCCTTTCGGGAAAAAGGATAAGCTTTACATTCTATAACCCAAACACAGGACTGCGACATGTTTACAGCGGTGAAGCGGAAGGAAATAACATAAAGGGAATTGTGCAAATTCATAACAATCAGGGGAAAGTTGTGAAAAACTGGTCGGCGATTCTGGAGTAACCGCAAATATTATATCAACAATAAAGGGAGCCTTCAGTAAGACTCCCTCTCAGTAACCCTGATGATTAAATCTTTAATCGTCATGTTACAATGAACAACCTATAATGCCAATTACGGATAGTTCCTGATTTGCGGATTATCGTGCCCGGCGCGGATAATTCATCCCGGTGCAGGCAGGCCGTCTCTGACCGTTACCACTTCCGTTTCTCAATCCCATGCCTCTGCCTAATCCCTTGCCGTCAGCACGTCCAAGTCCCTGACCATTACCCGGACCCAGACCTTTGCCGGGTTGGGTTCCGTCATAATTATCGCAAACACCATCGTTATTTGAATCGATATATCCCGGACGTACTGTTTGCACAGTTTGTTCACTTTTTTTCTCTTTTTCATCAGCTTTAACAACTGTTGATCCTAACAACATAAAACCTCCAAGGATCATTAAGGAAAAAATCAACTTCTTCATAACTATTATTTTTTATTGTTTATACCTATATGACACGACAATGGTCAAAAACTTGCGCTCAAATTTATTTTTTTTGATCCGTATTTTCAGTAATATGATATGAGTGCTGTACCGGTAAAGAATGCAGGAAAATCAAAGGAAAGTAATTTTGAAAGCTGTAATCCGGTAATTTTATCAGGTAAAAAAGGGAAAGTCTGAACTGAAAAAAAAATTCAGCAGGTAAGGTGCAGCACAAAATTTGTTTTTAGATCATTGATATGTTTTATCGCTTCAGGAGTACTCATTATCCTGAGTTCAACATGCTTCTCGTTTGCGATCTGATAGACCTCTTCTGTTACAGGCAGACTAAGATTGTGTCCTGCACCTACAATAAGACATTTACAATTCCATGGAATATTCTCATCAGAAGAAAGGGGTGTATGCCCGTATCTGGTACTGTATTTTTTTGAATCAGATTTTTTCCTCTTTTTAACAGCACCATGGTCAATAACAATATCTTTGTGATATGTTATACCGTCTATTGTAATTGATCCGAATGAAAGCCTGTTTACTACCATGAAAAGTTGAATTCTTTTTTTGATTAAATATACAAAAAAATCAATTAGTAATCAATTAACTTTTAGATGTATTATACTGACGAATTACCTCTGTGATATTACGCCCTTATTACTAATTATCATATCCCCGGAAATATGTTTAAAAAAACCTTCCCTGCCAGAAGGCAGGGAAGGCTGTATAATTGAATCTGTATATATATTATTGTGTTATCTCCATCGTTTCATCTGCGAGACGGTCTTGAATTCTCTGAACCTCTCTCATTACTGCTTCTCTTAGCTGAAGATCCTGAACTTCTCACTCCGCTGCTCCTCTGGCCGGAAGATCCTGAGCTTCTTACTGCGCTGCTCTTCTGAACAGAAGATGACTTTGTAGTAATCCGTGGCTGAGACGGTGCAGAAGATCTTCCTGAGGTGATGCCGGCACTCCGCGAGGAAGGTCTTGATGCTGACCTGTTTGTAACAGTTCCGGTTGATCTGGTTGTACGGCCCGGGCTGCTATATGTTGCAGACTTACTACTAACTGGTGCCGTTTTGCGAGTAACAGAACTTCTGTTCACTGATGAACTGGTTGCTGAACTTTTATTGCCTATAGCAGCAGATCTGTTTGTAGCAGGCGCCTTACGGCTAACTGTAGGTGCAGTAGCATTCCTGTTGGTAACTGCAGATGATGATCTGCGGACAGTTTCAGCCTTTTTTACAGTAGTAGCACTCCTGTTAACTGTTGAGGGTGTGCGACCTGTAGTAATATCGCCGGATCTGTTCGTGGTACTGTTGTTTATATTTCCTGAAGACCTGCGGGTTGTGGTTCCGCTCTTAACTTCAGCAGGCCTGGCAGCAGAACTCCTGCTTGCACTATTTGTGGATCTTCTTGAGACCTCGGCCGACTTAACTTCAGAAGACCTGGTATCAGTTCTGCTGCTGACAGCAGTTGAGGATCTCCGTGCATTTCCGGTAGTCACATTTGGATTATTCCTGTTAACTGCCTGAGAGGTAGATCTTCTCTGAGAGTTACTTACATTACCATTAATTCCGGTTCTCCCTGTTCTGGTTGATTCTACTCTTGCATATAATGCTTCTCCGTGTGATCTCAAATCAGGTCTTGAGTAGGTATTTTTGTATTTATTCTTATTGATGTTTACTACTACCGTAGGAGAGAATACCCTGACATGGCTGTAATAATGGTCGTGATACCATACACTGCGGGGATGCCTCCAGTGTCTGTAATAACTGTAGTAGTGAGGATACCACCTTGAATGATATCCGTAGTAGTAATGCCAATAATACGGACTCCATGGATTCCAGTAAACCGGTTGATAACCCCAGTACCAGGATGAGCGCCATACTACATAAGACGGAAGATAGATGTATCTTACTACCGGCCATGCAGCAACTTCATAGGTGGTAGTCCGTACTACCGTAACCCTTCTGTTATTGTTGTAATTGCCAATATAACCCGGATTTGGTGTTTCATTTCCGTTTTCAGCATATATAGGTTCAACTATATAGTTCTTACCATATAATGCTTCATCACCAATTAATTGTATCTGAACTGATCCATTATTGAAACGCTCAACTATAAATACAGCTACATCCTGATTCTCATGCTTGTTGAGCGCAACCCGCAATACAATGTTGTGGGTATTTCCCTCGGAATAATCAAATACCATTATGTAATCAACAAGGTTATCACCGTTAAGGTCGAGATTGTTAATCCTTGAGTTTTCGTCATTAAGACTTCTTTCAAATCCTTCAAGAGTCTCTGACTCCTGGAAAAGTTTCATTACAGCGTAGAGGTTCAGATTATCACCCGGGAGGCCCAGGTACTCATCCGGCCACTCTTGTGCCCCGGCTATACTCCAAACTGCAGTCAGCAGGGCGATGATCGATGTGATAATTAATTTTTTCATGATTTCAAGTTTTTTTGAAGAACCATCTCTTCGTTTTAATAAAAACAAAAATGGTACCACAATTTTAGTTTACTGGAAATCAATCAAATACATTTTTTT
>Ga0068712_1001105_pt1 | contig 41961 bp, 38 predicted proteins | sample MTBAKSrepl1MetaG_FD_62987 | JGI IMG/M metagenome (GOLD analysis project Ga0068712, IMG submission 62987) | Enrichment culture microbial communities from Arthur Kill intertidal strait, New Jersey, USA, that are MTBE-degrading - MTBE-AKS1... | ecosystem: Environmental > Aquatic > Marine >... | reverse complement strand
TCCGCTCTGTGACCTATGTCCCTATGGCGGTAACCTTAGCTGCCTTTCGATGGCCGCTTGAACCTCCGATCCTACAAAAACCAGCCCTGTTCGAAAAGGGGGTTCTTACGAGGGCATCATGTATAGTTATTCTTAGAATAAAATTCACATTGTTTGGATTTAACATGCTCTTAACTGAATCCAGGCCCTGCCGCTCTGCAATAAGTTATTGCTATCCAAGCAACAAGTAAATGAAAGGTAGTTAATCTATATTATGGATAAGAAAATTCAACAAGATGTTGACTATACCCCAAAACCCGCCGGATATATGAAAATAAAGGAAGCCTTAAAAACACTGCTTACCGACAAAGAATTTAGCTCAATTACATGGTCTGAAATAGCTAATACGGCAGGCGTAAATGAGGGTTTAATATACAAATATTTTAAGGATAAACGAAAGCTACTTCATGTAGTACTGTATGAATATTTGGAAGACTTTGTGGTCGATCTTATACATGCATTGGGAGGCATACAAGGTTCACTGAATAAGCTAAGGAAGATAGCATGGTTTCAGATATCATTATACAACAGACAAAGAGTGTACCCTAAAGCTATTTTTTTGGAGGTTAGAAATTACCATGGATATTATAATAGCCTTACATATGAAACTGTAAAACGTTTTAGTCGTATAGTGTTAGACGTTATAAATGAAGGGATTGAGAACGGAGAAATACGCAACGATATCCCACCAAAGAGCATTAGGCAGATCTTCTTGGGCGCGATCGAACATATATGCTTGCCTGCGGTTATTTTTGATAAACCAATGGATCCAGACGGTTACACGGATGCCATTTGCAAGGTTATCTTTTCAGGAATTGCAAAGGACATTTTGGATAAATGAGACGTTCGACGAGGAGATGCACATGGCGGAGCAGCAGGTTGTAATTGTAGGCGCCGTACGGACCCCGTTCAGCCGGTTTGATGGTGCCATGAGGGATTTGCCCAGCATTCGTCTGGGCGCCATGGTGATCCAGGAAGTATTGAGCCGCACGGGGACAAAACCGGAAGAAGTGGCAGAAACCTACTACGGGACATGCATTCCGGCTGAAGTCGCGCTCGAATTCGATGTTCCGGGAAGACAGGCAACCCTGCTGGCGGGCTTGCCGCCCGAGAGTTATTCGTTCTCCCTGGATCGCGCGTGTTGTTCCTCAATGACGACATTGCGTCTTGCGTACCGTTCCATCCGCTCCGGCGATGCCGATGCGGCTCTGTCCGTGGGTTCCGAAAACATGAGCCGCACCCCTTTTTTGGCCCGGGGGCTTCGTTGGGGAAACCGTCTTGGACACATCCGCCTGGAGGACCCTCTTTTTGAGCTGGGTTATGGAAACAGCGGATTCAATGCCGTGTCGGTAGATGCCGGCGAGGTAGCTCTTGAGTATGGAGTCGACAGGGTAATGCAGGATCAATGGGGGCTTCAAAGCCAGGAACGGTGCGCGCAGGCATACGCAGAAGGAAGGATCGCGGTGGGAGAAGAACTGGTGGCTGTTCAAGTTCCTCAAAAAAAAGGGGAATCCCTCATCGTAGACCACGACGAGTCTCCTCGGCGCACTTCCATGGATCTGCTGGCCAAATTACCTACCATCTACGGCAGTCCCACAGTAACACCGGGAAACGCTCCCCCCATGAACGCGGGCGCTACGGCTATTCTGCTCATGAGCGAACGGAAAGCCAAGGAAAAGGACCTGCTCATTCTGGCCACCATTGTAACTTCGCAGGAAATCGCCATGGAACCCAGGCAGATCGCCACGGTGCCGGCGTATGCAATTCACAAAGCGTTGGATGCGGCCGCTCTAACCATCGGCGATATGAAGTTGATCGAGATCAACGAGGCCTTCGCCGCCATGCCCCTGGTATCCACAAAGATATTGAGTGATGGTGATGAAGCCAACTGGAAGAGTCTTCTGGAAAAGACCAACGTCAACGGGGGTGCCATCGCTATAGGGCATCCGGTGGGGGCGAGCGGTGGCCGCATCACGATGACCTTGATGTACGAACTTCGCCGGCGTGGCGGAGGGTATGGTGTAGCCGCCATCTGTGGTGGGTTGGCACAGGGTGCGGCTACCATATTGAAAGTATAGCACGCGGGTCCGGTTGCAGAAAGGAGCATACCATGGAAGAGAAGAAGGCCAAAACCGCGCCGAGTCGTAAATCGCTGGAGACGGCCAAGGAGGTGTGGCCGTACGTCAAACGGGAGTATGCGGCGGCTCACGAGGCCAAGGCGGAAGGCAAGCCCGTGGTCTGGTCCTGCGCCGTGATCCCCAAGGAACTGTATTGGGCCATGGATCTGTACCCGGTGTTTCCGGAACACTACGCCGTACTTACGGGCATGATGCGGCGCGGAGGAACCAAGGACGAAAGCGTGGAGAAGGAAGCCGTCCGCTTCGCCCGTATCGCGGAATCCGCGGGATTCGCCAACTATCTGTGCGGCTATGCGCGTTCGAGCATCGGCCACGCCCTTTCCGGGGATCTGTCCGATGCGCCCATGGGGGGACTGCCCAAACCGGACCTCATCGTGACCACGAGTTTCGTGTGCGATCTGCGGGGCAAATGGCTCCGGTACCTGGCCCAGAAGCTGAACGTACCGTTCTATGTGCTCGATGTTCCCGAGCGGGGCTGCGACATTCCGTTCCTTCAGCCGGGTCTCCGGACGGCGCTGCTGCCCTTTTACACCAAGATCAAGCGGGGCGAGCGGGACCTGTTTTTCTCCCCCGTGGCGGACCACGAACTGGACTATACCCAGAAACAATGGGAAGGCCTGGCCCGATTTATCACGGACGTAACGGGTCACGAGTACGATGAAGACCGGTTCAACGAGGTGCTCGACGTATCCTACCAGACCAACGAAATCCGGCTGGAGATCCTGGAATTGCGCAAGGCGACACCGGCGCCCATGGGAGTGGCCGACGGGCTGACCGTCATGTATCCCGGCCTGTACACCACGGGAACCCGGCGGGCCTACGAGTTTTACGTCCGGCTTCGGGACGAACTGAGGAACAAGGTGGCCCAGGGAATCGGGATCATTCCGGAAGAGAAGTTCCGCCTGTTGTGGATGGGTCTGGCCCCCTGGTTCAACATGTCTCTGTTCAACTATTTCGAGAAGTACGGAGGGGTGTTCGTGTTCGAGCCCATCTACAACATGGTGCCCTTTCCGCCCCGCACGCCGGAAAACCCCTTCCGGGAACTCACCGTCCGGACCCTGCAGCAGTCCGGCGGGATCATCGCCCCCAGCATGATCGGCCAGGCCGTGTCCACCCTGATAAACGCGGCCCACGAGTACCAGGCCTCCGGGGCCGTGCTCTTCTACCTGATCACGTGCCGCCCGGTGGTGTACCCCACCGTGGAGATCGCACGGGTGCTCCAGGAGGACTTCGGCGTTCCCTCGGTGCCCCTGGAATGCGATCTCATCGACGAGCGTACGTACTCCGAAGCGCAAACTCTGGCCCGGTTCGACGCCTTCGCCGAGCAGCTTCTCCAACGAACGGCCTAAAGGATATGAGGAGGTGGGGGAATGAGTTCCGTATTTCAGGATTGGGTGGAACACCGGCATGAGCGGATTCTGGAATGGAAGGAAAAGACCGGTCGTAAGGTTTTTGGATACCTGTGTTGCATGACGCCCGAGGAGATCCTGTACGCCGGCGGCATTCTTCCGGTCAAGGTGACCGGAGACGGAACCGCGCCTTTGGAGGTGGTGGACCGGCACGTGGTGCACTATTCGTGTCCGTACGTGCGCAGCATGCTGGATCAGGCGGGTAAGGGCGTCTATGACTACCTGGACGGGGTGGTGGTGTGCAACAGCTGCGATATCATGTCCCGGTGCGAATACTACTGGCGGATACTATCGCCCCGGCAAAAGCCCACGGTCCTGGGCGCCGAACTCTCGCCGTACGTCCTGTATATCAAGAGCCCGGAGAAGATCAGCGGGCCGGGCGTTCATGAATACCTGCGGGCGGAGTTCCGGATTTTCAAACAGCACGTGGAACGGGAACAGAGGCTCCTCATCACGGACGACCTGCTGGCCCGGGCCATCGCGGACTACAACGAACACTACGACTGGATGGAACGCCTCCACGCCCTCCGAAGGGAGACTCCGCTCCGGGTGTCGGGGAGCGAGGCGTTCCAACTGGAATTCGCGTCGCTCCAGATGCCCAAGAACGAGCACAACGCCCTCATGAAATCCTATCTCGAGGAGGCGGCCGACCGGAAATCGGTCAAGTCCGGGGTTCGGATCTTTCTTTCCGGAGGTGCGGTGGACCCTTTCACCGCCCGGATTTACAGGATCATCGAGGAGTGCGGCGGCCAGGTGGTGGCCGAAGACATCGGAGTGGGATCCAGCTATTTCGGCCACCGCATCGATACGTCCCTGGCCCCCATGGACGCCATCGTCCGGCATCGCCTGGACGTCCACTGCCCCCACACCATGACGGCGGACCCTCATCCCCGGGAACGGTTGGACTACATCCTCCATAGAATCGGAGGAGCCCGCGTGGACGGGGCCGTGTTCTTCGTACCCCTGTATTGTGAATGCCGCAACCTGGAGTATCCCTTTCTCAAGGAGAAACTCCAGGAGGAATTGGGAATTCCTTCGCTGTACCTGGAAAGCGACTACGGTCCGGGCTCCCTGGACGAAGCCGTATCCAAGGTGGAAGCCTTCATCGAGATGCTGGAAGGATAAGGCATGTTCCGGGCCGGGGTGGACGTGGGACAGCACGGCGTCAAGGTAGTGGTGCTGGGGGACGAGGGCGTGGTTTCCCAAACGGTCCTGGTGACCGAACGGGATTCGGATTCGGGGGCGCGGACGGCCCTGGAGGAGTGCCTCCGCCAGGCCGGCCTCTCGGAACCGGATCTCCACGGCGTCTGCGCCACGGGTCTGGGACGCAAGGAAGTGTCCTTCGCGCATCGGAGCCGGACCCAGGAAACCTGTGCGGCCCGAGGGGCCTTTCATCTTCTGGGACGGCCCTGCACCGTGCTGGACGCCGGGGCCGGCGGATGCCGGGCCGTGCGCGTGGGTCCCGGCGGCCGGGTGCTGGATTTCGCCGGCAACAGCAAGTGCGCCGGCGGTACGGGGTCCTTTCTGGAGGCGGCCTGTGAAGTGCTCCACATGGACCTGCAGCGGCTGGACGTCCTGGCGGGATCCGCCCATGAAGTGGCCCGGGTAAGCACCACGTGCGCCGTGTTCGCCGAATCCGCCATCATCTCCAACATACATTACGGGTTTTCCCTGGAAAGCATCTGCGCCGGCGTCTGCGATTCCCTCACCTCCCGGCTCATGGACGTGTTGAACCGGGTGGGCGTCCAGGAGGAGCTTTTCTTCTGCGGAGGGGTGGCGCAGAGCCTTACCGTCCGCAGGATGCTGGAACACATCCTGAAGATACCGGTACGGACGGCTCCGGACCCTCTTACCGTGGCGGCTCTGGGCGCGGCCCTTTCCGCAGTGCAGGACACGGAGCGGTGACCATGCGGTACGCGGGGGTGGACGTGGGTTCCCGAACGGCCAAGGTGGTGATTCTGAACGAGGATTCGGTGATCTCGTCTCACTTGATTTCCACGGGACCGGACAGCGCCGAGACCTCTCTCCAGGTGCTGCGAGGCGCCATGGACCGGGCCCGTCTCCACATGGAAGATCTTTCGGGCATCGTGACCACGGGATACGGCCGGTACATCGCCCCGTTCCCGCACACGGGCATCACCGAAATCGCCTGCCACGCCAAGGGAGTCCACCGGGTGTTTCCTTCCGCCCGCACCATCCTGGACATGGGAGGCCAAGACTGCAAGGCCATCCGGCTGGACGACCAGGGGCGCCATACGAACTTCGTCATGAACGACAAATGCGCGGCGGGCACGGGTCGTTTCCTGGAGGTGCTGGCCCGGAGTCTGAACATACCCCTGGAGGAGATGGGACCCCGTTCATTGGAGGCCCGGGGGCTCGTGGCCATAAGTTCCATGTGTGCGGTGTTCGCCAAGCAGGAAGCCGTAGCCCACCGCCGGCGCGGAGCCCTCCTGGAAGACATTCTGGCCGGGGTCCACGAAGCGGTGGCGGAGCGGGTCTTCCGCCTCCTCAAGACCGTGGGGTTGGAGGCGGACTTCGTCATCACCGGCGGCATCGCTCAGAATCCCGGAGTCGTGCGCCGCGTGGAAAAACGCGCCGGCATGAAGGCCCTGATCCCACCGGAACCCCAGTACACGGGAGCCCTGGGGGCCGCATGCCTCGCCCGGGAGATCGGGTAAGTATCCGCCGGACCCGGTTGCGATTTTCTAACTTTTTTCGAACGATCACGGAAAGGAGACGTCTCATGGAGATTTCCGGTAGCGTGGCCTTGGTTACGGGAGGCGCCTCCGGCCTGGGGGAAGCCTGCGTCCGAAACCTCGTGGGGGCAGGCGCCAAAGTGGCCATCCTGGACCTGGCCGCCGAGAAAGGGGAGCAGCTCGCCCGGCAAATGGGAACCTCATGCTTCTTCCGTTCCACGGACGTAACGGACGAATCCTCCGTCCGAGCCGCCGTAGAGGAAACATTCTCCCGCTTCGGAGCCGTGCACGTGGCCGTCAACTGCGCCGGAACGGCCGCCCCGGCCAAAGTACTCGGGAAAACCGGTCCCATGCCTCTGGAACGCTTTGAAACCGTCATCCGGGTCAATCTCATCGGCACCATGAACGTCATCCGATTCGCAGCGGAACGGATGATCCGGAATGCCCCCAACCAAGACGGCGAAACGGGGGTGATCATAAACACCGCGTCCGGCGCGGCCTTCGAAGGCCAGGTGGGACAGGCGGCCTACAGCGCGTCCAAAGCGGGCGTAGTCGGTATGACGCTGCCCATCGCCCGCGAGTTTGCGGACTACGGCATCCGGAACGTGACCATCGCCCCAGGATTGTTCGACACTCCCATGCTCGGCGCCCTCTCCGATTCGGTGCGGGAATCCTTGATCAAGACCTGCTTGTTTCCGAGACGAATGGGCCAGGCCCCTGAATTTGCCGCGCTGGTCGATCACATTATCCGGAACCCCATGCTGAACGGGGCCACGCTCCGGCTGGATGGAGCCCTTCGGCTCCCCCCCAGGTAGCGCCCCCGTGGAAACCCATATGCGAAACCGCAGCAAATTCTTTTCAAAGACAACCACGTTACGAAAGGAGGTTCAGGACATTACCAAGGGAGGTTCAACCGAGAATCCATTTGAGTGTCCCATTTCCGGGATACCGTGAAGCACCCCCAAGTGTTTCACATTCATCCTTCAGTGTGAGAGGGGAAGCACCATGGAGAAAAAGAGTGAACACGACACCATGATCGTCGACCAGCTCAAACCCGGAGCCGAATTCCATTCCGAGGACCTTCCGGAGGAGTTCCTTCAAAAGACCCACGTCATCTCCCTGATGGCGGACATGGCGAAACAGGAAGGCACCGAATACATCTTCGGCATCACGGCGGGGGCCGAATTCCCCATGGAAGGCCTGTTCATGAAAGCGGGGATCAAGCGCGTGCACGTTCGCCACGAACAAACCGCCACCTTCGCCGCGGACGCCGTGGGTCGATTGACCCGGCGGACGGCGGCCACCGTCATCGGCCCGTCCACGGGCTTGACCAACTGCACGTCGGGCCTGGTCCAGGCCATGGCCGCCCAGTCTCCCGTGCTGGTCATCGGCGGTGAACACCCCGCCTGGACGGACAACGTCTACTTCGCCCAAGGTCTGGTACAGGCGGAAAAGGTATTTCAGGGAATCACCAAAAAGACCACCCGCATTACCAGTCCGCGCAACATGTTGTCCGAGTTCAAACGCATGTACCGTCTGGCCATGACGCCTCCCATGGGACCTACGGCCATTTCCATCCCCTGGGACACCGGTTATGAATTGAGCCGCATTCCATTGATCGAGGCGTTTTACCTGTATGGTCCCGGCAATTTCCTTAGAACCGAACAAAAGATGACCCACGAGGATCCGGCCCTGGTGGAAAAAGCCGTACGCTGGCTCCTGGAAGCCGGAAAACCGGGGATCATCGCGGGAGAAAGCGTCTGGTACGACGACGCCCAGGAAGAAATCCGGGAGTTGGTGCGGCTCACCGGCATTCCGTGCCACACCCGAAGAATCGCCCGGGGCGCCATCGACGAGTACGATCCGTTGAACTGCGGGGGCCGCGCCCGTGGACGCTTCTTGCGAAACTGCGACCGGGCTCTGGTTCTCGGATTGCGCGTAGGCTACCTTGAAATGCACGGATATCCTCCTTTCTGGGGAGAAAACACCCGGTACATTCAGGCCCAGACCTGCCGCGAGAACGTGGACCTGATGCTCGGCACCGACTTCGAACTCATCGGGAACATCAAGGCGCTGCTCCGGCAGATGATCGAGTGTGTCAAGGACATGGGGATCAAGAGTCCTCCGGAACGATGGAACGGATGGCGCAAAGAGATCGCGGACGCCAAAGCCTACTATGAGGAGAAGGTGGCGGAACGTCTGGAAAAGATGAAAGGCGTCACGCCGGTGCACCCGGACCTCATCGGACGGCTCACCTACGAAGTCATTCACGATGAGTTGAACGACGATGTAATTTCCATCATCGACGGATTCACCGCTTCCTCCTTCTACACGGATCACAACCGCTGCCGTACAGCGGGCCGCGTGTTGGACGCCGCCGACACTGTCGGTATCGGACACGGGCCGGGTATGACCTTGGGCGCCGGTATGGCGACCAATCGGTCCATTCCCCTGGTGTGCCTCATTGGAGACGGAGGATTGGGCGCGGGAGGCATGGACATCGAAACCTGCTCTCGCTGGGACATCCCCTGCGTCTTCATTCACGAGAACAACGACACCATGGTGGCCGGAGGCTGGAAGCTTTTCTGGTCCAAGGCCTGTTCGCCCACCGGCAATGAGATGCTGGATTCTTTCTCTACGCTTCCCCACATCCGGTATGATAAGATGATGGCGGAATTCGGTTGCCACACCGAGTTCGTGGAAAAGGACTCGGAGTACAAACCGGCCCTCAAGAGGGCCCTGGATTTCGCTCGAGACAAGAGCAAACCCGCGTTCGTGGAAGTATTCGTCGAAGGCCGGACCATGAACGAAATCTGGGCCACGTTCCTGACCAACTGCTGCGGATTCCTGGAGTGGGAGGACCTGCCCGAGGAAGGCCGCAAGGCCATTATGGAACTGGGTCTGTGCGATCCCACGTATCGGAGCTTCGCTCCCACCTGGCCCGACGAAGCCTTTGCCGTTCGGAAGAAAAAACGGTAGTCGACAGCTCCTGGGAACCCTGGAACCCTTAAACCACCCAGAAACCGCGGAATGCGGCGGAAGTCCGAAAACGGGCTTCCGCCGCCCGCCCGCTAAGTCTATTCGTTTGAACCCACCGGCCTCGTTTCTTTCGGCGAGATCGGGGAAAAACGCTTTTAAATGAAATATATTGATGTCCTGTGCGTATGAAACCCGCGTCTTTCGAAACGGAACCCGATAAGCCCGACGCCTTGAACCCTCTGAACCAGGCCGTGCAGTACAGCGTGGACGGCCCCCTGCACCAAGCGGTACGGATTCTGAAAGAAATCCTGGCCCGAGAGCCGGGAAACCGAACGGCGGGGGCTTACCTGGCCGACATCCACAGCCGCCTGGGACGGCACGACCGGGCAGTGGAAGTCCTGGATCGCCTCCACGCCTCGGGCTCCTGGGCCCCTGAACTCGAAGAGCAGCGAAACCATATCCGCCGGGTTCAGGAGGATCTCCGGGAGATCGAGGGATCCCGGTTCCGCTCCTCGGGCTTTCTTCAAAAGGCCGTTGTTCCGGATGGTGAAGGCGGCTACTACAAGGATACGCTGGGATTTTCCGGAAGCTGGACGTTCCGTTCCGAATGCGAGGAGTACGTCTCCCCCGGAGCCTGTCTTCGACTGCTCAAGTCGCTGGCGTGGCTCGCCGAAACACACCGCGAAGAGAAGACCGAATCCTCGGCCTTTCACTCACCGGAGCCGCAGGATCCGGAGGGCGCCGTGGTCCTGCGGAGGACCCCGAAGGGACCGGTCATGACGTTGAGCCGGGTGCTCCGGGACACAAACCGTCAGGCCTGGCGCCTGGAAGCGGACCCCGTGGTGTTGGGATGGAATCCGAACCGGCAGCGCGACGCCCTGAGGAGCCTGCTGGAATCCCCCCTCCCCGTCCTGCTCCCGGAACCCCTGCAAGGGGAATCGGAAACCGAGGAACCGACGGCTTCGGAATCCCGGCCCCGCATCCTCCTGATCTCATTGGGGCTCGCTTCGGATTATGCCGTCACCGTCCTGAGAGATCGGTTGCGTCAAGAGGGCTTCGAAGCCGCGGCATCCTTCATCCGATCCATGAAGCACCTTGAAGACTATGTGCGATCTTTCGAAACGCCCCGGGATTTGAACCTCCGGACTCCCCATATTTTCGGCATCTCCGTTCTGGACGAGGTCATCGAGCCGGCCTGCGTACTCATTTCCCGGATCCGGAACCGTTTTCCCGACGCCTGGGTCGTCCTGGGAGGACCCTCCACACAGACCCCTGAGCAACTGGCCTCCCTGGTTCCCGACTTCGACCTGCTGATCCGGGGCGACGCCGACGAGGTCCTTCCCCGGGCGGCCCACATCCTGGGATCCTTCCCCAGAACCCGGGGACTCACGGGACGCCGTCTGCAGGACCTGCGATCCCTTCCCGGCGGCTTGATGCTGCAGGCCGGTAACACCCGGATCGTGCACCGGCTGCATCATACCAACCTTCCGGAACGATACCATTTGCCGGTTCCGGAACCGAAAAAAACCATTTATTATTGGCAGACTTCCCGCGGGTGCCCGTACGATTGCCGCTTCTGCAACAAGTGGACCGGCCGCCGATACCACACGGTGGTCCCCTGGGAGGACGATGACCCCAAGAAATCCACGGCGGAGCGAAGCGCTCTGGCCATGATCGAATTTCTCCTGAATCGGCTGGTCCTGGATCAGCCCGAAAACGTCAGCCGCGGGGAACTCGTCGCGGAACTCAAACGGTCCCTCACGGACCCACGAGCATCATTCCTCGTGGAACCCCGGGAGAAAATCTTCATCGTCATCGAGGACGACGACTTTCTGATACAGCGGGACCGGGTACTCGAGTTCTGCCGGCTCGTGGAAGAGCTGGGCCTGCAGCGGTTTTTCGTTTTCTCGGCCATTACGAGCATCCGCACGTTGTTCCGGGGCGGCGACACGCTGGACAGGGAACTGCTCCACCGCATGCGCCGGTGCAATTTCCAATCCCTGGACGTGGGTTCCGACGGTCTGTGCCAGGGGACCATCGACGAAAACCGGAAAGGGTACACGCTGGACCGCCACGTGATTCCCGCCAACGCGGTGTTGAAAGACCTGGGATTTTTCTGTTTCAACAACACCATCGTCACCACGCCGTACACCACGCTGCCCCAGCTCATCGAGTCCCTCATTTTCTATTGCGTCTGCCCGTATCCCATCAACATCGCCATTGAAATCGGCATCATGGGGCACATCGGAAACCAGTTCACCAACGAAGATATCGTGAACCAGCAGTACGATTGGCGGGTCCCCGAAGGCCGGGACATGGGGCATTTTTGCATGAGGGACCAATACCGAGTACCCAAGGACGCCCCCGAATATGCCCTGAACGGCTCCCACATCATCAGTTACGCTGACCCTAAGGTTCGGGAAATCGTTCTCGAGTTTCCCAACCACGACCCCACGGACTTTTTCCAGGAGTTTCTCAACGAGGAGGACGTCCAGGAGGTCATCGACGAGTGGATCGGACTGCCCGACCACCGGGCGGAAACCCGCGCTTTGGGACGCTCCATCGCGTGGCTGCGCCGGAAACACCCCCTGTGGAACTTCCAGTACGCCATCGCCACGATACGCGAACACATGGCCACCCTGAATCTCATGTCTTTCGTGGACTACCACCAACGGCTGCGGGGGAATCTCATCGAGGAAGACCCCTTGTTCCGCAGCATATCCCGGTCCCGCTGGAAGACGGGATGGCACGGCAAGTCGGGCCGCATCGAGGACTCCGAGCGGGAACTCCGGCGGCTCATCCGGGACTGTCCCTGGTATTTCCGTCCTTACCGGGATCTCATGTATTTGTTGGCCCGTTCGGGAAGGTTGTCCGAGGCCGTAGCGCTGTTTTCCCAATACCAGCGGGTGGATCCCAACCTGCGTTTCTACCACGGCTTCTTCGCTCAGGTGCTCCAGGCAATGCGCCTGTACGAAACGGTGCGATCCGAACGCGCCCTCTTCCACATCCCTCGATACTTCACCATCAGCCCTCTATACTACTTCCTGGCGCGCGTGTGGGAGCTGGCCGGAGGTGGACGGGTAACGGGCTTCCAGTTCCCTGCGGTACATCCGGAACGCCTGGAAGACGCTTACGCGTTGTTCGACTCCTGGACCGTGGACCTCCTGAACGACCGCATGGCGGATCGCGACGGGAGCCTGCAAAGGGCCTTGACCGGAGGAAGGGAAACCTTCCTGTGCGGGATCCCGGTCCGTCTGGACGTTCCTTCGAACACCCTTATCGTGGACTACAACCGGGTGAAGATCCACCGGGACAAGGAGTCGTGATGCCCGACGCAACCTCCGGAAAACCCGCCACGCTCTCCGATTTGCTGGACGCCGGAATCCGGACCCGCTCCGTCAAATGGGAACTCCGAGAACACCTCATCGCCGGGATCCGGTCCGGTGAAACCTTGTTTCCCGGTATTCTGGGGTTCGACCACACCGTACTGCCCCAGATCGAAAACGCCCTCCTGTCCGGACAGGACCTGGTGCTTCTGGGCAAACGGGGTCAGGCCAAGACCCGGATCATGCGGTCCCTGGCGAACCTGCTGGACCCCGAGATTCCCGCCGTCGCCGGATGCGACCTCCGGGACGATCCCTTCGCTCCGGTGTGCATGCGATGCCGGAACATGGTCCGGGACCTGGGCGGGCGCACCCCCATTCGATGGGTGCCGCGGAGCGAACGATACACGGAAAAACTCGCCACCCCGGACATCACCATGGCCGATCTGATCGGAGACCTGGATCCGGTCAAGATCGCCGAAGGCCGGACTCTCTCGGACATGGAAACCATTCACTTCGGGCTGATTCCCCGGGCCCATCGGGGCATCTTTGCGGTGAACGAACTGCCGGATCTTCCGGAACGCATGCAGGTGGGCTTGTTCAATATCCTGGAGGAGCGGGACGTTCAGATCCGGGGATTCGCCCTTCGCCTGCCTCTGGATCTCTACGTGGCGGCCTCGGCAAATCCCGAGGATTACACGAACCGGGGCCGCATCATCACTCCCCTGAAGGACCGCTTCGGTTCCCAGGTGAATACCCACTATCCCCTGTCCCGGGACCTGGAGACCGCCATCATGGACCAGGAACGGAAGCGGTTTCCCGAGGAGGAGTACACGGAAGTTCCCGGCTTTATGAAGGACATCGTGGCGGAGATCTCCCGCCGCGCACGGGAACACCCGGACGTAGATCCCCGTTCCGGCGTGAGCGTGCGGGCCTCCATCCACAACCTGGAAAACCTGGTGTCCAACGCACTGCGAAGGCGCCTGCGCCTCAATGAACCGCGCATCGTGCCCCGCGTCACGGACCTGGCCTATCTGGTTCCCTCCACCCTGGGTAAGATCGAACTCGAGAGCCTGGGAGATCTGTCCGGGGACGTCGTGTTCGCCGAACTCGTCCGGAAGGCCGTGTCGCACATCTTTGAAACCGTTTGGGGCGACTACGATTTTACGGCCCTCCTGGATGCTTTTGGGGATTCCCGGTCCTTCGTGGTGTCCGATACGCTCCCGGCCGTGGAGTACGAAAGACAGGGCGCCGCTTTCCAGGGCGTCCGGGACCTGTGGACCCGCATGAACGCCTGGAGCCCCGAACACCGGGCCTCCGTGATCGAATTCGTCCTGGAGGGATTGACCCTGCGCGGAAAACTGGAACGCCAGGAGGTATCGGGCTCCATTACCTACGCTCGCGGCGCGAGGTAGCTCCGCGTTCGCACCCCGCAGGCCGGCGACTCTCTCCCGAGCGTCTCGGGAGGGGCTGGGGGAACCACTCCGGGGAAGGATTCCCCGGACATACCCAAACATCGGGTACGCTTCATGACCACGTACCGGTACGTAAAATCCTCTGGGGTCGACCCCGCCGCGTTGCGCGATCCGGATGCGGACACGCTGTTGAAGGCCCTGGCCGAACGGCTCATCCGGCGGTACAGTCCCGCCGAAGCCATGGAACGTCTGAAATGGGAAGGACTGTTGGATCCGGACACCCAGCGGGCGGACGGGCTCGCTGGAATTCTGGACCAAATCGCCGAACTCCGCAGCCACCTCCTCCGGACCTACACGTTGACCCGGATCCTCGAGGGGCTCCGCCTGCGCATCGAGGAGTTCAGTGAATCCGCGGCGCAGGCGACGCCCGCCTCCGGCCCGACGGTTCCCCCCTCGAAGCCCTTCACGCCGGACATCACGGATGAACTCCGGGATCTCCGGGCATGGTCGGCATCCGGGTTCCCTTCGGATTTGGCCGCCCATCTGGAACAGATCCGTTCGCTGCAACAGACGGACCCCGGAATCCCGCCACAGGTCTCGGAAGCGATCCATGGACTGGAATGGACCCTTTCCGGACTGGAATCCCTCACCGGGAAGACCGTCCCGCGTTCCGCCGAGGTCTTGGCGGAAGCCGTCGCCGCGCTGAACGCCTTGTTGGAGCTGCCGGAAGAAAACCGCCGGCTTTCCGTGGGGGCGTTCCTCACCCGGCATGCAGATGTTTTTGACGTGGGCAAAGGGCTGGCGGAATTCATTCGCTCCATTCAGGAAAAGCGTTCCGCCGTGCGTCTCCTGTTGGAATGCCTCCCTCCGTTCCTCCGCCGGGAACTTCACGCATTAACCGGCTGTCCGAAAGGCTTCCGGGCGGCTCGAACACCGCTGGAAGCGCTGTGGAGCCGTCTGAATCGGATCCATCCGCTCCCCCGGATAACGCCCCGCGCCTTCGAGGGATCCGTGGGCGTGGGATTGGAAGAGGCGGTGTCCCTGGCGCAACGAATGCAAAAGCTGGACCTCCTCGAAAAGAACATCCGGGACGCACGCGTTCAGGGCCGCCTTTCCGAAATCAACCACAGCCTGGTGGCGGACGTGCTGGGGGAATTGGCGGCTCAGTCCCTCCAGAGGCTTCAGCGACTGGCGGAAATTCTGATCGACTCCGGATATCTCCGCCAAGAAGGCCACGGATTCGCTCTTACGGGAAGGGGCCTGCGCCGGGTGGGGGAATTGCTTCTGCGGGAGGTTTTGAAGCCTCACCGCTTCTCCGCCCCCATCCACCGGTCCCTCCAGACCCGCCACACGGCCCTGGAGTTCACGGGGGCCTCCCGCAGGTACCGCTTCGGAGACCCCTGGAATCTGGACATCCCTTCGACCCTGTTGTCTTCGCTTCGAAGGACCGGGCGGCGCCCCCCTCCCCTTTCCCTGGATCCCCGCGATCTGCACGTCTACGAAGCGGAATACGGATCCGGCGCCAGCACGGTATTGCTCATCGACACGAGCAGTTCCATGGAAGAGAAGCTTCCCGCCGCCAAGAAGGTGGCCCTGGGCTTGAACGAACTCATCCGGAACCGGTTCCCCGGCGACCGCCTGCGTATCGTGACCTTTTACACCCTGGCCCGGCCGGTCTCGGAGGAAGAACTGATCCGCCTGGAAGTCATGCCCTATTACGAGGGTTTCGTGCCCGGCACGCTGCCTTACCCGGAACTCAAGGAAATGGAGCACCGGGGCGGACCCGGATTTCCCGGAGATTTCACCAACCTCCAGGAAGGACTCCATGTCTCCACAGAGCTGCTGAGCCGGGACCGGGCGGCGCGGAAACACATCTTTCTCATCACGGACGCCGAACCCACGGCCTGCCGCAGAAACGGCATCGTGCACCTGGAGCCCGAACCCACCCCCTGGATCCGGAGCCAGACACTCCGGCAGGTCCGGGAGTGCACCCGGCGACACATACGGATCACCGCTTTCATGCTTTCCGAAAGGGAGGAATCGGAAGCCTTCGTCGCCGGGATGGTGCGGGAAAACCAGGGGAAGGCCTTTTTCACGGCCTCGGAAGATCTGGCCCAATGCGTGATGGTGGAATATGTCCGGAAGAAACAGCCGGACGCCTCAACAGCCTGATACCCCTTGGGAGGGGGGAGAGTGAAAGGTTTTTCACGAGTACGCCACTCCCCCCTGCGTAACGCCGCACGCCCGGGCGCTCCGCGCCAAGCCATCCAACGCCGGCGAACGCTTCCGTGAGACTTCGCGCGCCGCGCAACGGCGCACCGAGGGCCCGCCTTCGTCCTCCATTCGAGGTTCAGCATTTCGACCACTTCCCCATGAGCACGGGCGGACACGGATTCCACCACGGCACACCGAAACGACACACGCGGGAATGAGACCATTCGCTTCGGTGATAGCCGGCGGTCTTTCCGTTTGGCACTGCCGGGATGGTCTGCTATTCTGAAAGTGATTGAAGCAAGGCGCCGAAAACCCATAGCAGCCCGTTGATAAACAGCATGGCAGGCCGGCTTATGAAAAACCAAAATCCCCCGATGCGCCCACCAAGTTCGGTACCTTTGGCGGCGTCTTCACTCCCAGCGTCTTGACGATTCTGGGTGTAATCATGTTCCTGAGGTATCCCACCGTTGTGGGATATGCGGGACTTTGGGGAAGTCTGCTCATTCTGATTTGCGCCAAAACCATTACTCTCATAACCGGTATTTCGGTGTCGTCCATAGCTACCAATATGAGGGTCAAGGGCGGCGGCGCTTACTTTCTGATAAGCCGCAGCCTGGGCGTGGAGTTCGGCGGCGTCATCGCAGTGTTCTTCTATGTGGCGCAGGCCGTAGCCGTCTCCATGTATCTAATAGGGTTCACGGAGGCGGTTTTTTCCGCACTGCCCGCCATAGGGTTGTCTTTCCGAACCGTCGCCACCCTGGTCAACATCCTCGTATTTGTTTGTGTTTATGTCGGCGCGGGATGGACCATCCGAATTCAGTACTTCATCCTCTCCATCTTACTCGTTTCCCTGATTTCTTACTTCATGGGAGCATGGCCGTATGCGTCTCTGGAGACTTTCCACTCCAATCTCGCCCCCAACTGGACGGACACGTACGGTTTTTTCAGCACGTTCGCCCTTTTTTTCCCCGCGGTAACAGGGATCATGGCCGGAGTCAACATGTCCGGCGACCTCAAGGACCCCGGGCGTTCACTTCCGACGGGAACCCTTGGAGCTATCGGCTTCACGGCCTTGATCTACGCCGGGATCGCGATAACGCTTGCGTCAAGCAGTCATCGGAACGTTCTTCTCGGGGACAGCTTTGTTATGAAGGACGCTTCACGCTGGGGATTTCTCCTCTATGCCGGAGTCATCAGCGCCACTTTGTCCTCGGCGTTGGCCAGCATGATGGGCGCCCCCCGAATTCTCCAAGCCTTCGCAAGGGACAATGTGTTTGACCGGCTGAAATGGTTCGGCCAGGGCGCCGGTCTCTCCAACGAACCGCGCCGCGCCGTCTTGCTTACCTTCATCATCGCCCAAACGGGCATCTTGCTGGGGGACCTGGATACCGTCGCCCCGGTCATTACCATGTTTTTCCTCATCACCTACGGAACCATCAATCTGGCCTGTTTTTATGAGGCCATTTCCAAGAATCCCAGTTTTCGTCCCACATTCCGCCTGAATCACTGGTCCGTCTCCCTTCTGGGCGCCTTGAGTTGTTTGGTCGTCATGTTTCTCATCAATCCCCTCTGGGCGATCGTCGCCATTCTATTGTCCGCCGGTATGTTTCTCCTCATAGAGCGGGCCGAGATCCTCGTTAAATGGGGGGATTTGAGCAGCGGATTGGCGTTTCAGCAGGCCCGAAAAGCCCTCTTGCGGCTTGAAAAAGAGAAATATCATCCCAAGAACTGGCGACCGTCCATAGTGGCCTTAAGCGGCGGCTCCTATAACCGCCTGCACTTGGTCAGTTATGCCTGTCTTCTTTCGGCGCAACGGGGACTGGTGTCCCTGGCCCAGATCATCAGCGGCCGTTTGGAGGATCGTTTTGTGCGTCAACATCAAGCTGAAAAGCTGTTGCGCAAGTTCATACGGGAAGAAAAGCTGGAAGCTTTCCCGGTGGTGGTGGTCGAACAGAATTTCGCCGAGGGGTTGAAGGCCTCGATCCAATGCCACGGCATCGGCGGATTGCGCCCCAATACCGTTCTATTGGGTTGGAGTGAAGATTTTGATACGTCGGGAGTGTTTCTTCAAACGATCCACCTTTGTCGGAGAATGAACCGAAGCACGTTGATCGTGCGGTCTATGCGTGAGCAAGAAAAATGGAATCCTCCCCTCGGGGCCATCAATATATGGTGGCAGGATTCAAGGAACGGTCCCATGATGGTGTTGCTGGGTTTTCTGTTGAAAGAGAACCGAGAATGGCGCAGCTGTTCCTTGCGCATTTTACGTACCGTTCCCCCCAGGGCGGACCTCGAGAACGTGAAACGCGAAATGAGCGACATGCTTTCCAGGGGACGAATCAACGCGGAGATAGTGGTGTTGCCCACCGACGAACCTCTCGAGGCCGTCGGGGAGGCCATGCATCCCTCCACCGTTCTTTTTGCCGGATTCGAACCACCGGAAGAAGGAGACGGCTCTGAAACCCTGGTTCACATGAAAGCCGTGATGACCCTGCCTGGAGATCTAATCTTGGCGTGGAGCGCCGGGGATGTATCACTGTCCGCCTGACGAACTGCTTCAGCGGACCGGAAAATCCAGGCCGCCGAGCCGGTACGTTCCCACAGGAACCTATCGCGCACCCCAAGATCGAGCGCACGCCGAAGGCGCCCCATCGAGTGTGGTACCGGTCGGCGAAGCGAACCATGGCCCCGCACCTCCCAAAGGATTTGCCCTCGTTACCCCGCTTCCGCGGGTTTCTCGGACCTGAGAGGAATTATGGAATCTGTCAGTCTGGAATTCTATAAATTCGTCATCGACTGCGTTCCCGTCGGGGTCCTGACGGTGGACTCCCACCTCCGGATCACGGGCCTGAACCCATGGGCCGAAAAGATAACGGGGTTTTCAAAGTCGGAGGCTGTCAACCGGTACTGCGGGGACATTCTGCACGGCGGCATGTGCGACCTCGGATGTCCCTTGCGCACGGTTCTAAGGCGCGAAGCACCCATAATCGCCCTCGAAACCGTCATCCGGAACAAGTCGGGAGGCGCCGTACCCGTCCGAATGCACACGGCGGGACTCTTCGACGACAAGGGAGAACTCATCGGTGGAGTGGAGGTGTTTCAGGACGTCAGTCGTCTGAAAAGTTTGCAGAGAGAGCGGGATAACTTCATATCCATGATCGCGCACGACATGAAATCTCCTATCGTGGCCATTCACGGGTTCGCTCATCGCCTGCTCAAAAGGAATCCCGGAGATTCGAAGGATCGGCAGTACCTGTCCGTTATCGAGAAGGAGTCCGAGAGACTCGAATCCATGATCCAGGATTTCCTGGAGTTTTCCCGACTGGAGGCGGGAAGACTGCCGTTGAACCTGAGCGCCGCCTCGCTGGATAAGGAACTCTACGAACTTCATGAGACCTATCAACCCGTAGCGGCGGAAAAGGGACTCACCCTCGAGCTTCACTCCGATGAGCCGCTTCCCGTCATCGAGGCGGATTCCCGGCAATTACGCAGAGTTTTCACCAACCTGCTGGATAACGCCCTCAAGTTTTCCAAGGAAACGGGAACCATCACCATCTCCACAGGTCAAACCGAAGACCACGTTTATGTAGAGGTGAAGGACCAGGGTATCGGCATCGATCCCGCCGATCTGCCCTATATCTTTGAAACCTTCCACCGAGCGCAGGGCGAAGGGCGGAAACGAGGCGGCTTCGGACTCGGCCTGGCAGCGGTGAAAACCATTGTCGAAAAACACGGAGGCAGCTTGCAGGCACGCAGCGAACCGGGAAAAGGATCGACATTCGTCGTTCGATTGCCCAAGATGCGGAATAGGGTTTCCAATTAGAAGCCCGACTCATATCAGGCCGCAATACGATTTATCAACGGGCTGTCAAGTCAGGGGTCGCTTCCGCTCCAATGGTAACACACAACCGAAGATGAGGTCATGACTTGAAGTACGTTCACGGGTATAATGAAAAAGAGGCTATGCGCTTGCAGGACCAAGCTTCGACTCTTGCAGAATTACTGCACTCGGATACAGTATATGCCCCTGGGAGCACTGTCCTTGAAGCTGGATGCGGTGTTGGTGCGCAGACTATTATTCTCGCCGCTAACAGTCCTCACGCACACATCACATCGATCGATCTGTCGGAAAGCTCCCTTGCCGAAGCCAGGAGAGCCATTCAGAACGCAGGGCATGAAAATGTTCATTTCGAACAGGGGAACATAGTCAATTTGCCCTTTGATCCGGAGTCCTTCGACCATATTTTCGTGTGTTTCGTCCTGGAACACTTGGCACAGCCAGGCCATGCGCTGAATGCGTTGAAGAAGCTTCTGAAAGTAGGAGGAACCATTACGGTTATTGAGGGCGATCATGGATCGACCTATTTCCATCCTGACAATGATGCCGCGCATCGAGCCATCCGGTGCCAGGTCGAACTGCAAAAGAGAGCCGGTGGAAACGCCAATATGGGCAGGGAGCTTTATCCCCTCTTAAACGCGGCGGGTTTCGAGTCGGTTCACGTATCTCCAAGGATGGTTTACGTGGATTCAAGCAAACCGCAACTCGTTGAAGGCTTTACCAGAAACACGTTCACGGCCATGATCGAAGGGGTTCGAGACGCCTCGATCGAGGCCGGTTTAATCGACGAGAACACGTTTGATGACGGGGTCAGAGCGCTGTACAGAACCACGGAAGAAGACGGGGTTTTTTGTTATACGTTTTTCAAAGCCATAGCGCGCCGTTGAAAAACGCGATCTGCTGCGTTGCGCTTCATCCTTCGTCATTGCGGCGTACTAGATGGATGTACGCCTCATTCCTCAGGATTCGCGCGCCTTGCATCGCATCGTTTTTGAACAGCCTGTCCGAAAGGCTGTTTTTCAACGGGCCGCCAAACAGAGGGGTTACAAATTGCGCTCTTGTGATTCTACTTCTGCCGTAAGTTCGGTTCGACATCCGCACCTGAGATTATCCACGATTCACTTTCACATTACGCAGAAATGTTCCCTTCGTTGCAGACACTGCTCCGTCGAGGCCACACCACATAGCCACCTCCCGCCTATGGACCGAACCACCGTCAAGCGGGTTCTTATGCAAGGCAAAGACATGGGGGCCGGAGAACTCGAGATCACCGGAGGCGACCCGCTCACGTTGGACATAGACTACCTGGACGGCGTTATTCGCTATGCGTCGAGCATCGGCCTGTCTACATCCATATTCACCAACGCACAAAGGCTTGGACCAAGAACGGCCCCACGGCTGGAACAAGCAGGAGTCCGCCGCATTGTAATCTCTCTGTATGGCCGATCTTCCTCTGTACACGATGCGTTTACCGGAACGCCCGGGTCCCATGCGCGGACCCTCGAGGGAATACGGTCCGTCAAGAAGGCCGGTATGCAAGTAATCGTTGCCACGGTGGTTACGGGCCATACGTTGGAAGACGTGCTGAAGCTCGCCGACCTTCTGCATCGTTACGCCGTGGACGGCATTCAATTCAGCGCTCCCGTACCCACAGGGCGCGCCAGGGACATGGCAAACAAGTACCCACTCCGTGAAGACGATATGGAACATGCCATAATAAAGATAGAACATGCTTTTCAAGGGTTGAACTATCTTTTCCTGAACAGTCTACTTCCGGATCCTGATTTTAGAAATGGACGCTATTGCAACTACTTCGTAGAAAGGTTGGCCGTCGATCCTTCAGGAGAAATTCTACCGTGCTGCCTCCTGCCGGCTGAACTACGCACCTCGTTGGGAAACGTGCATAGAAACAGCATTCAACAGATATGCTGCGCGGAGAATATAGTCAATGCACCGGTATTCTATTGGCTGTCCAGAGGGCATGGTTCCATGAGAAAGGCTCTGAAATATAGAAAACGAAGCCATAACCTCTGTCGCCTGTGCATTGATATGCTGCACAAGTTGGTTTTCGAAGCCGGAGAAAAGGCGACGCTCCCGGATATCTCAGGAGGGTACGAGTATTGAGACGCGCCCGTAGAGCGGGATTCCGGCTGTCACCCTTCCGATACTTGGAAGGCCGCCGGCATTTTACGATCCCAGGCGGCATGGCGGAACCGAAGCGCCCCGATGGAACGGCCCGGAATACGGAAGGAACACTACCCCAATTCGGTGTTAAAAAAACTGTAGACCAAAGGACGGCCCCATTCTTCCCGCTTCGTTTTAGCTAAGCCGGATTCAGGCTTTGCTTTGTCATGCGACCACCCATTCCGGGTCTGTAACCTCAACCGTGGTCATTTCAGCTTCGGGTTCGAAAGGAACTTCGGTTGTCAGCATATCCTCCGCCCCTATCCTCAGCGACTTCAAGAGTTCTGGCTTGCTTCTTTCCTGTGCGTTGACTCCCGGCAAATCAACCAACCAGCCAATCCACCAGTTTCCAGTCTTTTTTATTATCGCCCTGTACTTCATGGAATTACCTCACAAAGAGGATTTCAAGGTCTCTGCAAATCTTTCGAGCCAGTTCATCCACAATTTCCCTATGCCTCGGCGCTTGGGTCTTCATCCCAGCTTTTTGAAAAATGCTAGGCCGTCGCCCTTCGCGGATAAGAAATGCTCCATGACTCTTCAGATGTTTTATCAATTGACTTCTTTTCATTTCTTCCGATTATGCCAAAATTCGAAATTTCTTGCAAGATTTCGTTGATGTGTAAACGAGGAGTGCAAATGAAAAAGGCCGTCCTGCAAAAGACAGCCTCAGTATTTGTTATGTATGGTCGGGACGAGAGGATTTGAACCTCCGACCCCCTGAACCCCATTCAGGTGCGCTTCCAGACTGCGCTACGTCCCGCCGCAAACGTCGCTCCTGACTACCACCATCCCCGCGGCCTGTCAACCGCTTTCCTCTGCCTCCCCGTCCGGGCGCTCAGCACCGCCCGGGAAATTCCACACCCCCATATAGTCTGCTATGAATCTTCCCCGGAAAGACAGATCCGGCACACCAGCCGGCCGTCGAGGCCCACCGCCTGCAGGTCGAATTCCAGTTCCCTTCCCGGCGCCGCACCGGCGGGAATGTCCACCACCACGGGCTGGGTTTTACCCACCCGGCCCAGACCGCCGCACGCCGTGCACGGCCACAGCCCCTGTCGGCCCAGTCCCCGGCACCGGGAACACACCCCACGGTAGGGAACTTCCAGCAACACCCGAATGCCCGTCCGCCGTTCATGAGGCGACAAAACGAGATCCACGGACCAGGTTCTTTCCCGCTTCCTAAGCCTGCCACCGGGCAGAGGCGCCTCGAATAAGCGGTCCAGGATCTCGAACAGCGAACCCCCTCCAGGCCGGTTCCACAGGCTATCCCTGGAAGCGAAAGCAGATTCCCGGAACACAGCCACAGAGACCCGATTCAGCCCCCGGTCATACGCCGACCGTTTGGCGGGATCACGCAGGTTCTCGTAAGCCTCTTGAACCTCCAGAAAATCACGCCCGGCCTGTCCTCCGCAGTCCGGATGGGTCTCGCGGGCCTTTTCCCGGTACGCTTTCCGGATCCTCTCGCAATCCGCGTCCCTGGCTACTCCTAAAATGGCGTAGTAGTCCTTCTTATCGGAACTCATACGCAATTCCACCCAATCCGCGCCCGTTCACAGAATATCAGGAGAAGCTGTCCGAATCGGAAGATTTCCGCCACATCTTTCCCAAGGTTTCCGGAATGGGGATCTCCGGTTTTCCGCAGGCCCCCCGGCAAGGTCCAAAAACGGAACCCGGGGAGACCTCCTCCGGAAGTCCCCCCGTGAATGGTTATCCGTGACGCCTATCCCGTCCCGTCGGACATCACCCCGTCTGCACCTCAATCTTCTTGGGTTTCAGGGATTCCGCCTTGGGAAGTCGAAGCCGCAGCACGCCGTTCTTCATGGCGGCCTCGATACCCGACTGTTCGATCTCCGTGGACAATGTAAAGCTCCGAGTATAATCCCCCACCCGGTATTCCGAGTACACCGGCGATCCCGCAGGCTCCACCGGATGGGTCTTTCCGTATACCGTCAATTGGTTGTTTTCGAGATTGATGTTCACGCCGTCACTGGAAACCCCGGGCATGTCCACCAGAAGCGTCAAAGCATCCTGATCTTCGAATATATCCACCCGGGGCACGAACAAGGGGGCCTCTTTGGTGCTTTCCGTACGGCGCTCCACTTCTTTTTTCTCATGAACCTCCACGTTGCTCGCCGCCATGACATCCTCCTCTCACCCTGCGCTGACCGAAATCCGCCGGGGTTTGGCTTCCTCCGCCTTGGGTAATGTCACCCGCAGGACACCGTTCACATATTCGGCCGAGACTTTACCGGCATCCACCCGCTCGGGCAGGGACAAGACCCGGTTGAATGCGCCGCTCCTTCGCTCCCGTCGGTGGTAACTTACCCCCTCGCCGGTTTGAGGTTTGCTTTCACCCCTCAGGACCAGATTGTCCCCCTGTACCGATATGTCGATGTCTCCCGGATCCATACCGGGCAACTCGGCCGTCACCCGAAACGTATCCGCCTCTTCATAGACATTGACCGCCGGGTACACGCCCACTCCAAAGGCGAAACGTTCCGGTGCATAGTAGCCTTCGAACAATCGGTTCATCTCGTCCCTCAAGCGGTTGAGATTGCCCAAGGGACTTTCCTCAAACGGATCCCCCCTCCATCGAATTCGCACCATGACGCGTACCTCCTCTCTATTTCGGGATGATCTGGATGCGGTTGCGTCTCGCTTTCGGCAACCGGATCTCCAACACCCTTCCGTCGAACGTGGCCCGGATCCCTTCCACATCCACCGCCGCCGGGAGCTCCAGGCTGTGGGTCAACGACTCGTAGCTGCGTTCCTGACGACGCACGAACTCTCCGGTCTCTTCTTTCTCCTCCTGTTTCCGTGCATTGATGGTAATGGTCCTACCCGCCAGATACACCTCCACATCTTCCGCACGCATGCCGGGAAGTTCCGCGGTCATGGTAAATTCATCCTCCGTTTCACGCAACGCGGATACCGGCACGGAAGACGCTCTCCGGGACCCGGTCATAGGCAGTACGGGGAACCGGTCCAGGAATTCCTGAAACATGCGATCCACTTCTCTGCGGAACCGGTCCACCTCGGCCGATTTCTTACGTTCGATCACATCAAACATGGCGCACATCCCTTTTCGGAATACAGTAGTTTTCCTTATTGTACGGGCGCCCGTCGGACAGAGCAAGTCATCGAACCGCACGTTCCATTCAGCTTTCGACCTAGAAAATAATTCGGCGCCGCGTCTTGTCAAGTCTGCGGAATCCGCCTGCTTTCAGACCCGACCACGCTTTCCCGTGCGTAGCAGGCTGTTGAAAAACGCGATCTGCTGTGTTGCGCTTCATCCTTCGTCATTGCGGCGTACGGGTTGTACGCCTCATTCCTCAGGATTCGGGCGCCTTGCATCTCATCGTTTTTGAACAGCCTGTCCGAAATGCTTTTTTTCAACGGGCTGGTAGGGTGCCGGTGGCTGCCTCGCTTCGAACCGTCATTCGAAACGAGGCCTCTCCGTCCCGGAAGCCGGCTTGTATTCACGACGGATTTCTGTTACAGATCCGGGCACAGGCAATGGTAGGCGTTAAACGGTTCAAGCCCCGGCAACGAAATACAGCCGGAGTGCATCGCCGGGGACCCGGGACTCGATGGAACGGCTGAAACCGCTTCCTGGATCGGCCTGCCGGGAGATCATGATTCCCATTATGAAGGATAGAGGCGGAATGATCGGACGTTTCCGGCAAGTGGGCTTCTGGTGTCTTCTCCTCGTTCTCGCGGCGGGTGTTTCGCCGGCTGCGGGTTCTTCATCAGGGAGCGAAGGAGTCGTCGAGGTCACGGTGCTGGGCACGGCCCCCATTCAGAGCGGCGATTTGGTTACGGCCCGGAACCAGGCCCTGGAGCAGGGTCTGAACAATGCGGTTCAACGGGCGCTGGAGCAAATGATTCCCCGGCAATCGTTGGCCTCGGGGCTGGCCAAATTGGGGGACGTGATCCTTTTGTACGGTCAGGGCCTGGTGAAGGAATACCGCATACTGGCGCAGGACCAGACTCGGAATCTGTATATCATGCTCCTCACCGTGTCCCTTCTCCGAAAGGATCTGGAGAACACACTCATCGCCGCGGGATTCCAGACGTCGGGCCGGAACGATGCGCCGTCAGTCCTCCTGTTGTTGCAGGGTCCCGATTCGGGCGGGCCTCACGTAAAACAGGTTCTCATGGAAGTACTGACGACCATGGGATACCGGCCCGTGGATCCCGGCGCGCATACCCACGATGTGAGCGCCCTGTCCACGATCACACGGGCCGACCTCGGCCGACAGAAGAACGCCGACCTGGTGCTGTACGGCTCTTGGAATATCACCTGCGGCCCCTCCCCGGAAACGTCCAGGATCATCCGATGTTCGGCGGATGTCGATTTCCAGTGGATCGATGTATCCACATCCATGCTGGCGCACCGATCCCGGGCGCAAACGTATTCCGAAGAGCCGGATCTCCGCACGGCCCGGCGGAAAGCGACTCAAGGCTTGAGCGACGCGGTAACCGGCGAGGTCAAGGCCTGGGCCGAACGGTCCACGGACATGGCTGAAAAACCCTCCACCCGGCTCAAGGTCACCCTGGAAAACGTACGGCGATTTCAGGTATTCGAACAGGTGCGGGATGCCCTTCAGAACCGGGTGCCGGGAGTTCAATCGGTTCAACTCCGTTCCGTGATACCGGGAGAATTTGATCTATTCGTTCAGTTTCTGGGCGTGGAAGAGGAATTGATTCAGCGTCTGGCGTCGGTGGGGTTCGAAGGATTTGCGGTTACCACACGTATGGATCCTCAAAGAGGCGTGATTCTCACCGTGTTGTCCCCTTGAACGGGCTGCCAAAGACAGTATGCGCGTCCCCATGAACCTGGCCAACAGCATCACCGCCTTCCGGATCGTTCTGACTCCGGTGTTCGTCATCGTCCTGATGGAACGCCGGTTTGTCCCGGCCCTGTTCGTCTTTCTCATCGCCGCAGTCTCGGACGCGGCGGACGGTCTCATCGCCCGCGCCTTGAAACAGAAAACCACCCTGGGAAGCTACCTGGATCCGATTGCGGACAAGCTGCTTCTGTCCTCCGCTTATATCGTGTTGGCATCCATCCAGGTAATTCCCGAATGGCTCGCCGTGGTGGTCATCAGCCGGGATGTGTTGATCCTTATGGGCGTAGCCGTACTCACCCTCTTCAAAGGCATGTTTCCCATGAATCCTTCCGTGCTGAGCAAGTTCACCACCTGCGCCCAGATCGTCACGCTGCTTGCAGTGCTCGTGGACGCATCCGGGATCTTCACCTTCTCTTCACTCTACGTCCTGTTCTGGATCACCACGGGGATCACGGCGCTGTCGGGCCTCCACTACGTATATTACGGACTCCAACTGCTCAGCGAAAACGAGTCCTGATCCCTTCCAACACATTGCCGGAGCATTTCCCCGTCATGGATTCGATGTCCACCCGGACCACGACCACGGTCGCCAACTCCTCGTTGGAAACCACCATTGATTCCCGTGCGTACTGACGGAACAGAATCCCCACCCCCCTGGCCTTGTCCTGGGGATCTTCCAGAAAGGTCGCCGTTCCATGGCCGATGACGCTCTCGTATCTCATACCTCACCGGCAGGAAAGCGGCGCCGGAGTCACCTCCACATCGCCTTCCATTTCGAAACACACCCTCGGGTTCTCCCGGAGAATACGGATCTTCTTTCCCTCGCGGGCCGAGTGAAAGAACAGCGATCCACGCTCGTATCCAAAGTTCACCGGCGCCACGTACGGATGCTGTCCCAGGCACAGTCCGATACGGCAAACCCGTGCGCGGGCGATGATCCGTTCCTGGTCCTCCAGGGAATCCATCATACGATCCGTTCTTCTCACACAATCCCCCTTGAATGTTCCGGACGGCTCTGACGGCGGAGGACTCCGAACACGCGGAGAGGATACTAACTCAGACGGGGCTCCCGGACTCCTTCGGGAACGGGAATGAAGACAGGGCGATTCCGTGCGGAATCGCGTTCATCCACGGCGCTTGCCGGAATCGAGAAGCTTCTTGATCTCCACAAGTTCCTGTCGGATTTCTTCGAGGGTTTCAAGGAGACCTGGAGACGGCTTCTTCCCGCGGGATCCGGAGCGTTCATCCCGGATCCGCTTACGGGCTCCGCAAATGGTGAATTTCTCGGTATACAGAAGATCTTTGATGTGCAGGATGAGTTCGACATCGCCTTTCCGGTACAAGCGCTGTTTGTTGGAGCGTTGGGGCCGGATCTCTTCGAACTCCGTCTCCCAATATCGAAGGATATGCGGCTCCAGACCGGTGATTCGGCTTACTTCCCCGATTCGAAAGTAAAGCTTGTCCGGCAGAGTGGCCATAATAGGGCACCGCCTCGTCAGGACCGCCGGTTCACCCGGTCCCTGAGCATGTTACTGGGCTTGAATGTAAGCACCGATCGGGCGGGTATAACCATGGACTCTCCAGTTTGAGGATTCCGGCCCGGGCGCTCTCTCTTTTTTTTTACCACAAATTGTCCGAATCGGGAAATCTTTACCGCATCGCCTTGTTCGAGGGATTCCTTAACCGTTTCCAGAAGAGTTTCCACGATGTCCGATATCCGGGTTGCCGGTAGCCCCGTTTGTTCGTGGATCCGCTTTACAAGGTCTTTCTTGGTCATTTTCACCCCCGCAGTCGGCCTCCCGTGCTCTTCAGCACAGCCTGGATCAAGGATTCATGCATTCGATTCACTTCCTCGTCGTTTAGTGTCCGGTCTTCCGCCCGGTACACGATACGGTAGGCCAGGCTCACCTCGTTGGATCCTATCTGATCCCCACGGTACACATCGAACAGATGGAAGCCTTCCAGGTACGGATCCGGGGCGGAATTACGGATCACCCGCTCGATGGCCGCCGAAGCCGTATCCCGTGAAACGACCACGGCCAAGTCTCGGGCCACCGCCGGGAATTTGGGCAGGGACCGGACCTGCACAAGCCCCCCCCGAAACTCCATAAGGGCATCCAAATCCAGTTCGAATCCATACACTGCAAAGGGGATATCGAAAGCCTGACGCACCGCATCCGAGATGCGTCCCAGCGCGCCCACCCGGCTTCCCCGGATGAGCAATCGGGCCGATTCCTCCGGGGCGAAAGGCGGGGTCTCTGTTTCCGGTTCGAATTCGGCGCCCTCGACCCGGAATTCATCCAGAAGGAGACTCACCGCGCCTTTGATGTCCCAAAAGTCCGCCTCGGCTTTATCCCGGCACCACGCAAAAGGCTCTCTCAACCCGGAATGCACCGCGGCCAGCACATGACGCTCTCCGGCGGGCGTGGTTGCACCGCGGGGCAGATAGATCCTTCCCAGTTCGAACAGCTTCAAGTCCGTATTGCGGAAGGCCGCGTTTCGCTGGACGTTCCCCAGAAGCCCAGGCAGAAGAGTGGTTCTCATAACGGATTGATCTTCGCTCAAGGGATTCAGAACAGGCACGGCGTCACGCCTCTCGTCCCCCGCTCGGAATCCGCACCGGTCAAACCACGCCGGTGAAATGAAACTGTAATTGACCACCTCGTGAAACCCGGCGGACCGCGCCACGCGCGCGGCTTTCAGCCGGCCAAGGAGTTCCTCGCTTCTGGGGGCTGTGGCCTCGTGAGCCGGAGGGTAGGACACGGGGATCGCATCGTACCCGTAGAGGCGAGCCACCTCCTCCACCAGATCCACTTCCCGTTCCAGGTCCCGGCGAAACGTGGGACAGGTCACCTGCAACCGATCTTCGCCGTCTTCGTTCACCTCGAGTTCCAGCGCATCGAGATACCGGGCCATATCCCGGGCGGACAAGCTCGTACCGAGGAAGTCGTTGGTCCTGGAAACTCTCAGGGAAAGCACGCGGGGGGAGTATTCCTCCGGATACACGTCGATGACGCCCCGGGACGCTTCTCCACCCGCAAGCTCCACCATGAATTGGGCGCACCGGTCCACGGCCCGCACCACGCCTCCCGGATCGATGCCCCGTTCGAATCGGTAAGAAGCCTCCGTGGAAAGACCCAATTTCTTGGATGTTCGGCGTATCGTCACGGGATCAAAATAGGCGCTTTCGATCAGCACGTCCCGGGTGGTCTCCTCGATCTCCGAATTCAATCCGCCCATGATCCCCGCCAGGGCCACCGGTCTCCGCCCGTCACAAATCAAGAGGGCTCCTTCGGGCAGGCCTCTTTCAACACCATCCAGCGTGGAGAATCGTTCTCCGACTCGGGCTCTCCGCACCACAATGCGATGTTCCTCCAGGCGCTGGAAGTCAAAGGCATGGAGAGGCTGGCCGAACTCCATGAGCACGTAATTCGTGACATCCACCACATTGTTGATGCTCCGGATACCCGTGGAATGGAGCTTTTCCCTCAGCCAATACGGAGACGGCCCGATCCGGACCCCGCGTACCAGGCGGGCCGCATAACGCGGACAGGCTTTCGGATCCAGGATGGTCACGGAAGCGGCCTCCTGAACCGGCGGTCCCGTCTCCGGCACCCGTATCGGAGGATACCGAAGCCGGGCGCCGAAAAGCGCCGCCACCTCCCGGGCGATTCCGAGAGCGCTCATGCAATCGGGTCGATTCGGGGTCAGTCCGATCTCCAGAATGAAATCATCGAGACTCAGTACCTTCTCCAGCAAGGTTCCCGGAACGGTGTCTCCTTCAAGCACCATGACGCCGGAACCTTCCTCGCTCAGGCCCAGCTCCTTCTCCGAACAGAGCATCCCTCCGGAAACGATTCCCCGGATGGTGCTTCGGCCGATACGAAGGCCCGAAGGAAGCTGGGCGCCCTCCAAAGCCAGAGGGACGCACAGGCCGGGAGCCGCATTGGGGGCCCCACATACCACGTCCATGGTCTCGGAACCCGTGCTCATACGGCATATCTTCAAGGTTTCCGCGTCGGGATGGGGAACCACCGCTTCGATACGGCCTGCGATCACCCCGGAAATCACGGGGTATCGATTCTCCAGACCCTCCACCTCGAGACCGGCCATGGTCAAGCGTTTGGCCACTTCCGCGGGACTTGCGTCCACATCCACGTATTGCTTGATCCAATTGAAACTGATCCGCATGATGAACCGTCAGTCCTTATTCGTTGGATATCGGAACTCGCCGGGAACGCGGACTATCTCCGCGTGTTGGAGGACTTGGAACGAACCGTGTTCGGCAGGGTCGGGCCCGGGACCCGCGGCGGCAATTCCCTTCCGGATCGTCCGATGCATTCGCCGGTCCCACCGATAATCGGAGGGGACTCCGGCCTACGCCGCGTGAACACGCCGCCCGTCATCCCGCCCGACTCGCTCCACGACCCGGGCCGACTCAGAATTGATTTAGAAAGCGTACGTCGTTCTCGTAAAATAGGCGGATGTCATCGATACCATACTTGAGCATGGTGATCCGTTCAACGCCCATGCCGAACGCGAATCCGGAAATCTCGTCCTCGTCGTAGTTCACGAATCGGTATACGTTGGGATCCACCATACCGCAGCCCAGAATTTCGAGCCAGCCCGTCTGAGAGCACAAGCGGCACCCGCTCCCTTTGCACAGGACGCATTGAATGTCCATCTCCGCGCTGGGTTCGGTAAAAGGGAAGAAGCTGGGCCGAAAGCGCACGTTCACATCCGAGCCGAACATGCGGTGAGCAAATGCGATGAGAAGCCCCTTGAGGTCCCCGAACCGGACGCCTCGATCCACCAACAATCCCTCCACTTGGTGAAACATGGGGGTGTGGGTGATGTCCGAGTCTCTTCGGTATACCTTTCCGGGCGCGATAATCCGCACCGGCGGCCGCCGCCGTTCCATGGTTCGAACCTGCATGGGAGACGTATGGGTGCGCAGAACCACGGATTCGGTGACATACAAGGTGTCCTGCATGTCACGGGCGGGATGATCCCGGGGGATGTTCAAGGCTTCGAAATTGTAGTAGTCCGTCTCGATCTCCGGACCTTCCGCCACCGAAAAACCCATCCGTTCGAACAGCTCACAGATTTCCCACATGACCCGGGTCACCGGATGCACGCCCCCACGAGCAGGCCGCCGGCCGGGCAAAGTAACATCCAATGCGGGAAGGGAAGTCTGCTTGCTCTGGACCATGCGTTCCCGCACCTGCTCCAGGGCCGCCTCCAGTTCCGACTTAACCCGGTTGGCCAGCCGGCCCAGTTCGGGACGCTCCTCAGGCGCCGCCCGACCCAGATTCTTCATGAGGGCCGGAAGCGAGCCTTTCCGTCCAAACAAGTCGATCCGGATCGACTCCAGTTGTTCCGGATCGGATGCCTGCCACAGCCGGGAAAGTCCCTGCTCCCTGAGTCGTTCGAGCGCTTCTTTCACCTGGATCCCCCGGTTCGAGAAGAAAAGCGGGGAAGGTGCAGGACGCCCATCACGCCGCGGACCGCGCCTGATCTATAATCCGCTCGAAGGCTTGCGGATCCCTGATGGCCAAATCGCTAAGCACCTTCCGGTCCATCTCGATCCCGGCCTTCTTCAAACGACTCATGAACTCACTGTAACTCATCCCTTCGGAGCGCACCGCCGCATTGATTCTGGCAATCCAGAGCCTCCGGAATTCACGTTTGCGCACCTTCCGGTCCCGGTAGGCGAAATTCAAGGCCCGATCCACGGTTTCCGTTGCCGTGCGGTACATCCGACTCCGACCCCCGCGATACCCCTTGGCCAGCTTGAGTACTTTGTTACGACGTCTTCGGGCTTTAAAGCCCCGTTTTACCCTGGGCATGATTCAAACTCCTTGTCCGGTTTCGACCCCCGAACCTCCCATGAAGTCGGCGCAGCGGTCATGCATATGGAATGAGCATGCGGACCTTTCTGGCGTCTCTCTGGTGTATCAACGTGGTCTGGCGCAGGGAGCGCTTCCGCTTGGAGGTCTTTTTGGTCAGAATATGACTGGCATAAGCCTTGGTTCGTTTGATTCTTCCCGATCCGGTCAGCGTAAAGCGTTTCGCCGCCCCCCGGTGGGTCTTGATCTTGGGCATATCATCCCCCTTTTCGGGCTAACTCGCTGATTTTACAAAAGAAACTCCACAACCACGGCAAGGGGCGCCCAACCCTTGTCTGGGTTCTCCGAAACAGGCGAAACCGATTCCCGGCGTTGGAAAAACACGAAGACCGGTTCCGCCGAAACCCCCGTCCCGTTTCCGCCGCGCCCGTCGCACCGGACGAACGCCCATCGCTTTGTGGAGCGTCACATCATGACTTCGGAGACAGCATCATGGTCATCGTCCGGCCTTCCAGTCTGGGATGCTGCTCCACCACGATCTCGTCACCCATTTCCTGAACTACCCGCGCCATGACCTGGAGACCCAGGTCCTTGAACGCAATCTCGCGGCCCCGGAACATGAGCGTGACTTTGATCCGGTTTTTTTGCTCCAGAAACTTTCGGATGTTTTTCAACTTGAACTGGAAGTCATGATCCTCGATCTTGGGCCGGAACTTGACTTCCTTGACTTGGACCGTGACCTGCTTCTTCTTGGCCTGCTGGGAGCGTTTGCTCTGCTCGTACTTGAACTTGCCGTAGTCCATGATTTTGCAGACCGGCGGCTCCGCTTCCGGCGCCACCTCCACCAAGTCCAGTCCCTCGGACACGGCAATATCCAGGGCGTTCTGAAAAGGTACGATCCCCGCCTGCTTGCCGTCCGAAGTAATCAATCGGACTTCGTTGGCCCGTATCTGCCTATTGACGCGAACCTTTTGCTTGACTATTCCCTTCACCTCCCGACACGTCTCCTTCTCCGACGGATTTCGTTATATCGGACCGCAGGGTCCTCAAGCTTTCCGGCCTGAGTTCGTACACTGCAGTATTCCGTCCGCCGATACTCCGATGCCGCTCTCATCGCGCTTCAGCGTCCCTGTGAGGAAGCAGAGGCTCGCTTTCCTTCAAAAGCATGGCGATGAAATCATCCACCGGCATATTCTTCAGGTTCTTCCCGTCACGCATCCGGGGAGCCAGGGTGCCGGATTCGGATTCCCGATCCCCCACCACGAGCATGTATGGAATCTTTTGCAGTTGGGCTTCCCGGATTTTGAACCCCAATTTCTCGTTCCGCACGTCTTTCTCCACCCGAAGGCCCGCCCGGATCATTCGACGGCAGGTTTCTTCCGCAAAGGGAATGTTGCGATCCGTGACGCTGAGCAACACGGCCTGGACCGGGGAAAGCCACACGGGAAACGCGCCGCCGTAATGTTCGATGAGCACCCCCATGAACCGTTCCAGAGATCCCAGGATCACCCGATGGATCATGATGGGACGATGCCGTTCGTTATCCGACCCCACATAGGTCAGATCAAACCGTTCCGGAAGGGTGAAATCCCCCTGGATCGTGGCGCACTGCCAACTCCGGTCCAGTGCGTCCCGGATCTTGACGTCGATCTTGGGACCGTAAAAGGCTCCGTCCCCCTCGTTCACCTCGTAGGGCAAGCCGAGATCGTCGAGCGCCTGGGACAACGCGGCGGTGGCTCGTTCCCAGGATTCATCGGAACCGATGGACTTCTCGGGTCTCGTGGAAAGCTCCAGTTCGAACGGGAAATCAAACAGCTTCATCACATCGGCGACAAACTCCAATACTCCCTTGATTTCCCCGTTCAATTGCTCCGGCGTACATAAAATGTGCGCATCATCCTGGGTAAACTGGCGAACCCGAGTCAATCCGTGCAAAACGCCCGACCGTTCGTGCCGGTGCACCGTACCCAATTCGAAATAGCGGATGGGCAGATCCCGGAAACTGCGGACACGGGACTGGTAAATGAGCATGTGGGCCAGGCAGTTCATAGGTTTGATCCCGTACGCCACATTCTCGATTTCCGTGAAATACATGTTTTCCCGGTAGTTCTCATAATGCCCGGATTGTTTCCACAAGTCCAGTTTGAGCAACTGAGGTCCGACGACTTCCTGGTAACCGCGCCGGAAATGCTCTTTCCGTTCAAAGTCCATAAGCAGCGTGCGAAGCAGCGCGCCCTTGGGGTGGAACACCACCAGGCCGGCGCCGGCTTCTTCGTGGAAGGAAAACAGGTCCAGTTCCTTCCCGAGCTTACGATGGTCCCTGCGCTGAGCCTCCTCCAGTCGATACAGATACAACTCCAGGGATTCGGCATCGAAGAAGGCCGTCCCGTAAATCCGCTGTAGCTGCTGCCGCTTCTCGTCGCCCCGCCAGTAGGAACCGGCCACGCCGGTCAGCTTGAAAGCCCGGATGGCGCCGGTATCGGGCACGTGAGGACCGCGGCATAAATCCACGAAGGATCCCTGCTCGTAAATCGAGACGGTTTCCGCCTCCATTTCTTCGAGCAGTTCCACCTTGTAGGGCTCTCCCAAATTCCGGAACAGGTCGATGGCCTCCTTCCGGCTCAATTCGCTCCTGCGGAACGGAAGAGCACGGGCCACGATGTCTTTCATCCGGGCCTCGATAGCGGGAAGATCATCCGGAACAAAGGGCCGTTCGTAGTCGAAATCGTAATAGAAGCCGTTCTCGATGGCGGGTCCGATGGTGACTTTCACGCCGGGAAAGAGTTCTCGAACCGCCTCGGCCATCACGTGAGCCGCACTGTGGCGCAGAATTTCGAGTCCTTCCTTGGATCGGGCCGTAACGGGGGTCAGTCGCGCATCCGCCGTAATCGCTTGGGACAGGTCCAACAGCCGGCCGTTGTCCCGCACCGCCACCAAGTCGTCGGGCGCTCCCCCTCCGAGCCGGGAGACGGCCTCCCCCACGGACGTACCCGCGGGCACCCGGCCCGTCGAGTCCCCCATGGCTATGGAGATCATCTTCACTTCCTGTGTCATTCCGGCCTCCACCGTTCCCACGCCGCTTACCCGATACGGGGTCCCCGAGAAGAGCACCCTGCCGCTCTTTCTCAAGGAAACCCGGTCACTCCTAATGAAAAAAGCATCTTACCTGCCCGAGCCTCGCGGTCCCTTACGGATTGCCTGCCAGGTCTCGAACAATCGGAGATGCTTCAAGAATTGGTTACAAAACCCGATTTCGGGACGTGCACCCGCACACCCGCTCGCAGAAAAATCTCAATTCCCGCCCCGGACTTCGGCTTCCAGCCATTACGTCTCCCATTCCCCGACTTCTCATTGCCGCCGTACCGGAACCCCCCGAGTTCTTCCTATAAAAAGGCTTGATTTGTATAATTAAAATCCGCCGAAAATGCAAGGGAAAAAAATAGCTCGGGCTATGACCTCGAATCCGGGAGCCGATGCCGCCGATCATCGGCGGGGCTGGAGAAGGGGCGCAGGGCCGGCATTGGACATCATGATTTCCCCCCGCGGATGCTTTTACAGGGTTCGCACACCGACATCCCCAACCAGACGGATCGCTGTCGGGAGTAAATGGGCCGGCGGTTATGGATATTCTTGTAAACGGCATTCTTTGTCATCTCGACCACGCAGCGGCGTGGGCGAAATTTCATGCGCCGAAGGCCATAGAGAAGCTGCAGCGAAACACCGCGGATAAAGCCTTTGATCCGCCTCAGACGCGAAAGAAGGTCCGAAACCTTGTCTTCAAAGCCGCTACACCGACTGTCTATATGAGCACATCACGGATTCAGGAAAGAAAGAATACGAAAGGCGAGAGCCTCGATGTCCTTGGTCTCGCATTCCCAGACCACGAGGAAATCCCAGCCGAGGGATTCTAGTTTGGATTGGTGGCGGGCATCCCGTTCGCTGTTACGGCGGATTTTTTCAACCCAGTAGTCGCTGTTGGATTTGGGTTTGCGCTTGCCCCTGGAGCAGTCATGTCCATGCCAGAAACAGCCGTGAACAAAGATAATTTTCTTTCGGGAAGGAAAAACCAGGTCAGGTTTGCCGGGAAGGTCTTTTCTGTGAAGACGGAACCGCACTCCGAGTCGGTGAATCAACGAGCGTACCTTGATTTCGGGAGAGGTGTTCTTCTCCCGAACCCTGCTCATAATCCAGCTTCGCTTCTCGTTCGGAAAAACATCAGTCATCGAGCAACATCGATTCTCAGGCTTGGATCGGTTTCGCATTCGTCTACAATGGCGTTGTATTCTGCGATGAGGCGCTCAGCCGTGGTTCGACGGCCAATCCGGGCAAACTTGCCGATTTCATACAGGTTGCCCGCGATGAACTGCTCCGCCTCGAAAACATCAAGTCTATCCGCCATGTCAGCCTGTTCGGCCAAGCCTTCCGCCAAAACCGCACCGCGATAGGTGGTGATGATGACGGGCTTCATGCCGTTGTCGAGATTACGCCTGCACTTGCGGATAAGTGCTTCGGAGGGTGATGTGGTTACGTGAATGGCGACATCCTCGACTGTGAAATCACCTTCTCGCCCTGACACGTCGTCCGCGACGTTCGCGCCGTGATGCTCGATCGGTGAATCGAGAAGAAGGTTCAGTTTCGCGCCGACCAAATGTTGAAGTACGGTTCCGACAAAGGTCGAGCCATTGGCCTGCGCTTGCCGTTTCTCGGCTTGGAGCAGCAGATCCCGGATCACAGCGCGAAGGGATTTGGAGGCGTCAAACCGTAGAACAAAGGGTTTGCCCAAGAAAAATTCTCGCACACGTTCAATCCACCACGCTTCCACCTGCTCGAAATCAATAGGGCCGGAAGCGTGAAGCTCATTTAGGAAAGCCACATAATTCCGCATGTCGCCCACGCTCCCTCTGCTGGTGCGCCCGCCTTCTTCGGCCAGTACGCGATCAATGCCATGTTCTTTCAGAATAGACTGTACAGCGGATTTCCCAAGTCCCATGACTTGTCCGCCGCGATCGGTGAGCAAGGCTTCCGGACCAAGAGGCATCCCGAGTTTTTTCCCGTGGCGCGTCACTACCAAGGCTACGCAAAGAGATCCTTTGCCCTTCATGCGGTTTTTGTGAACGAATTCCTTGAGTTTTTCATTGTACGTCATCGGAAACCGCTTTGCTTTAACAGTTCGGCGAGCGGAGAAAGCAGGTTCTCAGCGAGATAGCGGGATACTGGAACGGCGACAGCGTCACCCATCGCCTTGTACCCATCGTTATACGCGCCGGGCAGTTTGTAGTTTTTCGGCGCGCCCATCAGGGCGGCCGCTTCCTTGACCGTAAGAAGACGGGTTCTGAATGAACCGTTTTCCTTTATGACCAGAAATTGACGACTGCTGCCGCCTTCGGGCGTTCGCAGGCACCCGGCGACGCCATCGAAACGCAGTTCCAAAACCTGTTGGCCATGTCTGATGCGTTTATAGCCTGGAAAAACCGTTCGACCGCTTTGGCCGGCGGCTATCATTTTCTCGCGATGCTTCTGTGGCGCCATTGACAGTAGACGTTCCTGCTTTTCAGGTTCATCATAGGGCGCGGAGAATTCAATCACATCATCAAGTTTCTTTTCTCTTGCCGGGGGCTTGGGAAGATTCCACGAAACCCAGCCTTTCAAACCCTTCATCGCCCGAACGATGGACGGGGGATGACACCAAGCAGGATGGTCCGTTTCAAATTGGTCTGTCGGAATTCCGGCGTCAACGGCAATGACGAAAACACGCTTTCTTGACTGCGGCACCCAATGGGCGGCATCAATTACGACCGCTCCGACTTTGTATCCTCTTTCAACCAAGGCATTGTGAAGTTTCCGGTAATGCTCTCCCTTCGCTGCGGATACCAAACCGAAGACATTTTCCGCAACCGCCAGCGGAGGCCGATTCGGCAGCTCATCCATCACCCGGAGCCATTGCCAGACCAAACCGCTCCTGGAGCTTGAAAGCCCACCCATGTTCCCGGCCAATGAAAGATCCTGGCACGGAAAACTGCCCCATGACAACAGAGCTGGGGGCAACTCACCGCCTTTCACGTTGTCGATTGAACCAAGATGGAAAACTTTGCTATCGTGGTTGGCGCAGAAGACTCTGCCTTTTTTCTCGCAGATATCATTCGCCCAAACGGTTTGAAAAAAGTCTTTCAGCCCTTCGGCCACCAGCCCGCTTCCGGCGAAAAAATCGAGGCATCCCGGTTTTGAATTCGATTCCATCCGTTTAGCCTCCTTTCTGCCGTCGCCCGCCATTCCGCATCACCTCGACACCTGCAACCGAACTCTCGATCAGCCGGGCGACAAATTCTTGAATCGTCACGTCCTCGATGGCGCACTTGATCCTGAGCCGCTGGTGGGTCTCTTCCGGCAAGGTGATGTGCACCTTGCGTCCGCCGTTGGTTCTTGTCTGCCTTCTCACCGAATCCATCTCCAAGTGTATTCCACAAAACTTAATGATTTACTGAGGTACAACTATACCTGTGGTACTTTCGTGTCAAGTTTTTTGACCCATGGTTGCCAAGAAATTCCTGTTTGTTTAAGCGATCAATCCGGCAATGATCTTGTGGGTCCACTTGAAGGGTGACCTTGGGGCGCCACAAATAGCAAGGATCTGAGAAAGAAGAAAATGAAGCACATAAAAGCGTTTACCTGAGAGCGGCTCATCACCGAGATGGCGATGTATCAGAATTATGTCGATATGCAGACACCGGGCGCGGGCGCTTCTTGCTTTGGCCGGAGCAAGAGACTGGACAGTCAGAATTGGGCCAGTACCCCTCCCGGATGGTTGATGGCGACTTGTAGCCATTCAAAACGATGGTCGCTGTCATTCGTTCCCGGTCCCTGCATGATTCGTCGGGCCCGCGATAGACCAGGACCGCCTGAATGAACTCCCACCGGGCATGCGAACCGGCGTATTGGATAGGCATCTCTCGCCGCCCGGTACGCCTCGTGATGCAATGCCAAATCGTGCAACATCTTGTTTTCGAGTCGCCATTCGCAATCCGCGGTGGACACCGGCTGCCAAGAATCATCCTCCTTGACTTTGCCTCCGAACCGCTTCATAGATAGGGGGGTCTTCATTCGGGAAAACCCATTCCGTTGCGGGAGATTCCATGAATCCCGATCCCTATGAACGAATGCTCCGGCAGCGTTGGATCATTTTCTGGGTCCTGGCGCTCGGGTATGTGCTGGTGTACTTTCATCGCCTGTGCACCGCCGTGCTCGCCGTGGACATGATGACGGACCTGAAGACGTCGGGCGCGCTGCTGGGATTCCTGGGCGCCGCCTATTTCTATCCCTACGCTCTCATGCAGCTCCCGGCGGGCCTGCTTTCGGATTCCTGGGGACCCCGGCGCACCATCACCAGTTTCTTCCTGGTGGCCTTCGCGGGCTCCGTCATCTTGGGCCTCGCCCCTTCCACGTCCTGGGCCATCCTGGGCCGCACCCTCGTGGGCATCGGGGTGTCCATGCTGTTCGTGCCCACCATGAAGGTTCTGGCCGAATGGTTCACCAAGAAGGAATTCGCGACCATGACGGGCATTCTCATGGCCATGGGAGGGATCGGGTCTCTCAGCGCCGCCGCACCCCTGGCCGTGTTGAGTTCCCATATCGGCTGGCGTTTCTCCTTCATCGCCGTGGGAACGTTCACGGCGTTTCTGGCCGTCCTGGTATGGCTGCTGGTTCGGGACCGTCCCGGAGACTTGGGGCTGCCCTCGCCTTCCAGACAAACCATCGAGGAGCAATCTCCCATCCCCCTGGGGGAAGGTATCCGCAAGGTCCTCACGTATCCCTACTTCTGGCCCGTGGCCATATGGTTCTTCTTCACCTGCGCCGTATTTTTTTCCTTCGGGGGACTGTGGGGCGGACCCTATCTCATGCAGGTATACGGCCTCAGCAAGGAACAGGCGGGCCGTATTCTTTCCATGCTGGCCGTGGGCATGGTGGTAGGCAGCCCCCTGTTGAGCATGCTCTCCAACCGGGTCTTCCGGGGCCGCAAGCCCGTGCTGGTGGGGTCCAGCGTCCTGATGGTCGGGGTCACCGCCGTGCTCGCCTTTCGTACGGACGGATTGAACGTTCCCCTGTTGTACCTGTTATGCCTCCTTCTGAGCATATTCTCCAGCGCCGTTGTGGTCATCGGATTCACCACGATCAAGGAATTGTTTCCCGTCCGTATGGCGGGGACCTCCACGGGCCTGGTGAACTTGTTCCCCTTCGCGGGCGGAGCCGTGTTTCAGCCGCTGCTGGGGTTCGTGCTCGAACGTCACATCCAGCCGGACCATACATTCAGTCTGGCCGGATACCGCAGCGCATTTCTGCTCTTTTTCGCCTGCGCCCTCCTCGCCTTCATCGCCAGTCTCTTCATAAAGGAAACCCTCGTCCGGGAATGAAGCCTCCCCAGTAAGAAAAGCGGAATTGCCCGGACCCGGAAAGGGACTGCCTGGGTCCTTTTCGAGCGCGGGCTTCTCGAAGCCCCCTCAGAACATCTGAAATGACTCCATCGCCTGCGGAGGGAAACCTCAAGGCGGTTTGGAAGACATTCCCGAATGTCCCTCCGCCGGATTGCACGTTCCACCAGCCCGTATATGTATATGGCCCAGCCCTGGAGTCAAGATAAAGAGTTCTGAGACAGAAATGGTTGGATGCAAACGTATATCCGGCATCATGCCAAGTGGGCAGCGCCCTGATGGTATATCCGCGCTTCCGTCCCTCATCGCTGTTTCGACCTTAAAGGCCACCGTTGAAAGCAGGGTCCCCGGAAGCTGGTCCGACCGTTTTGCCTCATCCTCCTCTTCTTGGCATCCTCGGTGGGGAAAATCCGTCAATATCCTTGGCCGTCAATTCCGTGGCAAGTGGTTCCGGGTTAAAGGAACAAGCCTTGTCAGAGATGTGCGATCACGCCGCGTTGGCGTACTCAGTGCCGTGTACCAGCATGCTCCATGCGATCCGAGCCGTCCTGTTCGCCAAGGCGACACTGGCCCTGTTGGAACCTCGCCGATCGAGCAGATT
>Ga0068712_1001092_pt1 | contig 42220 bp, 32 predicted proteins | sample MTBAKSrepl1MetaG_FD_62987 | JGI IMG/M metagenome (GOLD analysis project Ga0068712, IMG submission 62987) | Enrichment culture microbial communities from Arthur Kill intertidal strait, New Jersey, USA, that are MTBE-degrading - MTBE-AKS1... | ecosystem: Environmental > Aquatic > Marine >... | reverse complement strand
GGGGTGCGGGCCGGCGGTGGATTGAGCGGGGCGGCGCTCCGGGACGCCGCCAAGAAGACGGCGGCGACGCTTCGCTATGCCCGCAGCCAGGCCAGTTGGGAGGGAGTTCCTTACGTGGTCCTGTTTTCGTTCGAAGACAATGCCCTGGCGCTTCTTGCCGCCCGCCCCGAAACGGAGGATCAGGAGGAGCCGGAGGCGGACAGGCGCGAGGTTCGGCGGGACGAGCTTGGGCGCGTCATCCTGAAGACCTATTCGCTGCCCGAAGGGGTGCGCCTCGAAAAGGCGGTTTGGGACGATGATGAGCGGGCGAGCGGGCTTTTCGAGATCGTATTTTCCCCCAGCGGGGGCTGCACCGGCGGTGAACTGGTCTTCGTCAACGAGCGCGATGCACGCTACCGCGTAGCCGTGGATTTTATCACCGGCGGTGTGCAGCTGAGCCAGGTCGTGGATTGAAATGGCTCCTCCTCGAACAAGACGCCTTCGACCGCAGGGGTTCCGGGGGCATGTCCGGCGGGAGCTGCGGATTTTCGCGCGGCCGGGGAAAGGATGCCGGTGGGGGGAGGGCTGCGTCCGTTTTCTGCCGTCGCCGGGCCCGGACCGTCTGAGGGTGGAGGCGGGCTTCACGCTCATGGAGATCCTGGTGGCGGTCGCTGTGCTGGCGATCTGCCTGGTGACGATCATGCAGCTCTTTTCGGGCGGGCTCCGTTCGAGCAGGATCGCAGCGGATTACAACCGGGCGGTCTTTCACGCCCGCGAAAAGATGGAGCAGATCCTCGCCGTCGAGAACCTGGGGGAGGGTGTTGAGGAAGGGGATTTCGGCGACGGCTTCCGCTGGTGGGCCGAGACGGTGCTGGTGATTCCGGAGGTGGAGGAGGCGGTGGCGGACGATACGATGCCTGCCATCGATTTGCCGTTCGATATCCTGTATGTCCGGGTCGTGGTTTTTTGGGGCGCGGGGGACAGAGAGAGGCAATTCGAACTCGAGACAGCCAAACCGATCGAGCCCGTTTTGCCGGCGGATGAGGGTTAGCGGGATGAGCCGGCCGGCTGCAGGGGGATTTACGCTCCTGGAACTGATGCTTTCGATGACCATCATGGCGGTGGTGATCGTGCTCATCCTGGGGGCCTTTCAGTTGGGTGTCCGGGCCTGGGAAAAGGGCGAGAGGGATATCGGCTCCTCTGAGCGCCAGCGCGTTGTTTTGGATCTGATGAAGCGCCAGATCGCCTCGATGTGGGTCCGGGTGCCGCCTCCAAGCCTGAATGAAGATGGGCAGGTCTTGCTCTTCAACGGGAGTGAACGGTCGATGTCGTTCATCTCCCACAAGGCGCTGGCTCCGGGGCACAAGTTCGGGATGGTTTATGTCAGATACGATGTGCTGCGGGATGGGGAGGGCGGCACCGGCATCCGGCTTTTCGAGGAGAACACGGTCTTCATGGGGCCCTATGCCGACCTTGGCCGGATCAAAGACAAGGATACGGTCTGGCTCCTCGTGGGGGCGGAGGCGGTCCGATTCTCCTACCTCAGCCCGGAAACCGACGGCTCGCCGGGCGAATGGGTCGATGCCTGGGACGCGATGGGGTATCGAGGCTACCCGAAGGCGGTCCGCATTTCGTTTCAGAGGGCGGAGGACGAGGCCGTGATCGAGGTTTTCGCCCCCATCCTGCCGGAGGTCGTCTTTGACTAGGCAGCGCCGCGCTCAGAAGCCTCATGAGGAAGGGTTCGCCCTCTTCCTGGTGCTCTGGGTCCTCATGTTTCTTTCCGTGATCGTGGGAGAGTTCTGCTACGCCATGCGGACAGAGCTCAATATCGCCCGGAATTTCAAGGAGGAGACGCAGGCCTACTATGCGGCGAGGGCGGGGCTGTGCCAGGGCCTGAAGATGGTCATTGAAAACGAACTGCGCCCGCAGGAAATCATGCGCATCGAAGAGGGGGTACAGACCGGTGATGAGGAGGACGTCGAAGTGCGCGAGCAGGTGCGGATCAACGTCAAGCTGCCGCCGGCGCCGTTCGGGCGCGTCGGCTATGAGCTGATGATCGGGAACGAGAGCGGGAAGGTCAACCTGAATCAGGCCGGCCCGGAGCTCCTGATGATGATGCTGAACGGCTTCGAGATGGAGGACGCCGACCGGGAGATCATTGTGGACTCCATCCAGGATTGGCGTGATGAAGACGATTTGCACCGGGTGAACGGGGCCGAGACGGACTATTACAAGAGCCTGCGCCCTCCCTACGAGGCGAAGAACGGGCCCTTCGATTCCGTCGAGGAGCTGCTTCTGGTAAAGGGCGTCACGCCCGAACTCTTTTACAGCGGGCTGAAGGATCTCGTCACGGTTTATCCGTCGCCGGATGCGCCGGGGTTCAGCATGCGCCGGAGGGGGATGACGGGTGATCCCCATCGCATCAACATCAACGCAGCCTCCCCGCAGATGCTGCTGGCGCTGCCCGGGATGACCGAAGATCTTGTGCAGGCGCTTCTCGAATACCGGGAATCGCAGGACTTTCTGGCCGAGAGCGACATCGTCGGTGTCGTCGGACCGGATGCCTTTCGAATGATCCAGCCCTTCGTGACGTTGCAGCTGAATCCATACTACACGCTGACGGCGACGGGTCTGCTGCCCGACAGCCGTGTCAGGCAGACGGTGGAGATGCTCGTCGAGATCGACAGCCGGTATCCCAAGCAGTACCGGGTAGTGCGGTGGATCGATGGGTTGTGATAAAGGAGGTGGATCTTGGCATTGAGAACCTGCATCGGCGTCGATATCGGCCGTGAAAAGGTCAGGATGGTTTATCTGACCCGGAGCGGCAAGAAGGTGCAAGTCGCCGCCCATGCGGTCTATCCGATCGGGGAGGAAATAAAGCCGGGTGGTCTGCATGAACTGCTGCGCGAATTCATGCGGGAGAATCGGATCGCCGGCACAGACATCTACGCGGGCGTCGGCCGTGACCGGGCCTTTGTCCGGTTCATCGATCTGCCGCTCGCGGTCAAGGAAAACCTCCGGGAGACGATCGGTTACGAGATCGAAAAGTATATCCCCTTTCCCGCGGAGGAGGTCTGTTTCGATTTCGAGGTGGTGGCTGAGGACCGGGAAGCGGGGCAGATGAAGGTTCTGCTGGCGGTGGCGAGGCTTCGGAGCCTCGAGCCGCTTTTCGGGGACGGCGCATCCTCTTCCCTGCTGCTCTCCGGAATAGAGCCGAGCGCCTCTGCACTGGCCAATTTCTGTCTTTTGGGGATCGGGTCGGTAGGGCGGGGGCCTGCCGCTTTTCTCTTCTCAGGGGATGGCGACGCCGAGCTGAACCTGGTCCAAGGGCGAAGACTCGTCTATTCGCGGGCGTTTCCAGCCGGAGCCGGCCGGCCGGGTCAGGCCCAGGCTTGGGTGGAGGGGCTCCGAAGGCTCAGGAAAGAGGTCGAGGGTCTGGATGGAGGAGGGGTCATCCCAGTTTATACCAGCGCGGAGGAGACCGCCTTTGCGGCCCTTTCGTCGGATGATGGTCTAAGCGGCTTCGAGCCGAGGCCTGTGGACCCGGATGGGCTCGGTTTGCCGTCGCGCCATTTTATCCCGGCCTATGGGCTGGCATTGCGAGGCCTCGGGGAGGGGTTCGTCGAGCTCGATCTTCTGCCTCCCCGCTACCGCAAGAAGGCGAGCCGGACCGGTTTGTATGTGTTCTCGGTCCTCGCAGTGCTGGTTGTCGTCCTGGCCTTTGCGTGGGGAGCCGGATCGTACCACCAGGAAAAGGACTATCTCGCACAGTTGGAAGAGGCGCAGACACAGCTCGAGGCCGACGTGAGCCGCATCCGGGAGATCACCGCAGAAAGCGAGGCGCTCGAGGCGCGGATCACCTACCTGAACAGCCTGGAACAGGGAGACACCCAGGTCCTCGACATCCTGCAGGAGCTGACGCGGCTCATCCCGGAAACGGCCTGGCTGAGGCGGTTCAGCTATTCGGAGAGGAGCGTCGAGATCGAAGGCTACGCGGACACGGCCTCTGAACTCATCACGCTCCTGGAGGACTCGCCGATATTTAAAGATGTGTCGTTTCTCTCGGGGATTACGAAGTCGCGTGAAGGAAAGGAAACGTTCCGGATCGGCTTGAAGATCGGGTAGGGCGGGCATGCAGATCGAATGGAACAAGAGAACCCGGATCATCGTGATATGCGGCCTTCTGGCGCTTCTTGGGGCGGGGCTTTTCCGCTTCTATCCCGCCCTGAGCGGCATGTTCGACCGGAGCGACGAGATCGCCTCGAGGGAGCTGACCTTAAGGAAGTACCGGAAGGTGGTGGAGTCCGGGGAGGACGTGAACGCCCGCATCGACAGCCTGCGAAAGATGCTCGGGCGGATGGAGGGGGGGCTTCTGAAGGGTACGACGCCCTCTCTTGCGGCTGCCGATATCCAGAGTATCCTGAACGGCATCGCTGACCGCAGCAAGGTGCAGACCAAAACGGTCCGGGTTCTCAAGGCCGAACCGGTCGAAGGCCTGCCCTACATGAGTGTTCCTGTCGAGTTCACGGTGAACTGCGGCATCCGGCAGTTGAAGGAGATCCTGTATCAAATCGAAAACTCTCCGAAATACTTGACAGTGCAAAAAGTGCGGATTAGCGTGGTCCGGCGGGGTAGAGTCGATCAAATTCAGGGAGATGTGACCGTTGTCGGCCTGATGAGGAAAAGTTGATGAATTGCCAATCTGGAAGAGGTTTTCTTTGCCAATCCGGGTGTCGATCTGCAAGGTGAAATTCCTTCCGGGTGAGCACGGCTTTTCGGACAGGATGAAGGCCTTTGCACAAGTCGTAATCGACGGTTTCGGACCCTGTAGATTCAGCGCAGGTGTTCAAGTCGGCCTGCGGTTGCGGTTTTTGGGGTGAACTCTTTGGGACCCTCTGAGAGCGGCCTTGCATGATGCTGAAAAAGATATGGATAGTCAATCTGCTCCTGATGCTCGCCTTGATCTTCCTGGGAATCAAGACGTATGCGGTTTGGGTGAACGACCGCCAGGAGGTTGTCGAGGTCGGTGAAGGGGGTTCTTCTTCCGGTCAACCGGCGGCCCCCCTGCCGAAGGCCTCTCAGAAAGAGGTTCCTTCCGAAGCGGAGTACGAGCTTGTGGCCGTGAAGAACCTGTTTGCGGCCGATCGGGTCGAGCCGAAGGAAGAGGAGCCGGAGGAGACAAAGGAGCCCGGGGCGCGGATCGACCCCCGCATGCAGCGAAGCGCCGGGGACGTCCTGAAAGAGATCAGCCTTTACGGGGTGGTGATTGTGGACGACTACAGGGCCGCCCTGCTCCAGCACCCGGCTGCGCTCGAAGAGGCGGGCCTCGATCCGCGGCAGCTACGGATGCTGCGCTACAAGCGGACGCGGCGCGGGGCGCAACAGTTGGAACGGGGTTGGGTGAAGGTCGGCGAGGGTGTAGACATGTTTACGCTGTCTGAGATCCTGGCGGATCGTGTCGTCTTGACCGATGCGTCGGAGGGTCGTTATGAGGTCTTTCTCTATGATACCGGAAACCCTAAAGAGCGCGAGGAAGTGAAGGCAACGGAGAGCAAGCCGATCGTCGTCGAGGTGAAGCCCGACGAACCGGCGCAGGCCGCTTCTCCTCCGGCGCCGCCGGCCCCGCCCCAGCCAGCGCCGCGGACCTCGCCTGGAACCGAGGCGGCCCCGGGAGCGGGAGAGGCTCCAGCCCAAGGCGCGAGTCCCCCACCTCCGAGCGCACCGGCGCCGCCGGCCCCGCCCAGGGCGGTTGAAAGCCCGCCGGACGCACCCGTGCGGAAACCTCCTGCTAACATAAGAGAGAAATTTTTGAGGGTTGATTGATGAAAAAAAGGCTGCTGTCTGCAACCACCATCGTTGCCTTGGCCCTGTCACTCCTTCTCTTTGCCGGGGGCTGCGCCGCCCCCCCTTTGGGGAAGGTTACAGAACGCGGCGGAGAAGAGGGCATGGCCGAAAAGACGCCTCCCGCCACTTCGCTTGAAGCGACCGGCGCGGGGGCGGCCGAAGCGCATTCCCGCAGGAGTTATTCCACATCCGTGGCGGAGATCGATGGAGCGGTGGAACCGGAAGGCCCCGACACCCTGTCGCGCACCGTCAGGGGCGGAGGGGGCTCGTCTGCCGCCGCGAAGACGAGGCGGCTGGAAGAAGGAACCATCTTTGAGCCGGCTGCGCCTGTAAAGAAAGGCGACGGCAGCGAGGTGGTGTTCAATTTTGATGACGCCGACATCTATGAGGTCATCAAGACGGTCGGCGACCTTCTCGACATGAGCTATATCGTCGGGCCGGAGGTGCGCGGAAAGGTCACCATTCACACGGCCAAAGGGCTCAGCAAGGCGGATCTGTTCCCCATCTTCAATCAGATCCTGGACATCAACGGCCTCGCGGCGGTGAAGGAAGGGGACTTCTACAAGATCATTCCATTGAAGGACGCCTCTCGCCTGCCGGTGGTATCCCGTTTCGGACGGGAAGGGGAGATCGGGGCACCTGGAGAGCGCATCATCATCCAGCTCATTCCGCTGCAGTTCATATCGCCGGACGAGATGACGAAGCTCTTGACGCCCTTCGTATCGGCCAACGGGGTGATCCTGTCACACCCCGGGAGCAACACCCTCGTCGTCGTGGACAAGAGCCTCAACATCAACAAGATCCTTCGGCTGGTGGATGTCTTCGACATCAACATCTTCGACAACGTCCACTATCGTATCTATCCCCTGAAGCACATGGTGCCGGAGGACATGGGCGGCATCCTGGAGGATATCTTTACCGCGTACGGGGCGCGTGAAAATCTGCCGATGAAGTTCATCGCCATCTCGAGCCTCAATCTCCTGATGGTCGTGAGCTCTACACCGGATGTCTTCCCCAGGATCGACAGCTTCATTGCGGAACTGGATGTCGCATCCGAAGAGGTCGTTCACAAGATCTATGTCTACTATGTAAAGAACGGCGAGGCCTCCAACCTGGCGGAGATTCTTCAGAACGTCTTCAGCGGCGAAGGGGGGAGCGTCGGCGGCCAGTCAGCCGGGACGAGCAAGAAAACAAGCGGCAGCTCCTACTCGCGGAACCCTTTTGGCGAAAGCTCCATGCGCGACCGCGACGAAGACGAGCGCACCAATTCGGGCGACAGCACGAGGGAGACCGGGACTTCGACCTCGACGTCGACGACCCCCAAGGGAACCACGAGCGCCACCTTGAGCAAGGGGGAGAAAACCAACGGGGGGACCCTGAAGGACGATGTGACCATCACGGCCGACGAGATCCGGAACGCCTTGATCATCGACGCGGTGCCGTCGGACTACCGGGTCATCGCGGAAATCCTGAAAAAACTCGATATCCTGCCCCGTCAGGTGCTGATCGAAGCGACGATCGCCGAGATCACCCTCGACAAGAGCGACCAGCTCGGGGTGGAGTGGTCGTTCGGGAGCGCGGTCATCGGCAAACCGACCTCGTTCGCCGCTACGCTCGGCGCTTCAGGCCTGAAATACTCCCTGGGAGTGACGGAGAAGTGGTACGCGGAGTTGAACGCCCTGGCATCCAAAAACAAGGTCAACGTCCTTTCCAGCCCGCACGTGCTCGCCTCGGACAACAAGGAGGCGCGTATGGACGTCTCCCGCGAGATCCCGGTCGCGAGTGCGTCTTACCGCTACAGCTCCAGCACGGACCCCGTGACCGAAACGAGCATCCAGTACCGGGACACCGGTGTCATCCTGACGGTGACGCCGCACATCAACGAGCGGGGCCTGGTGACGATGGAGATCAGCCAGGAGGTGAGCGACCAGAGCGAGGACGTGCAGGTGGCCGGCCAGAGATATCCATCCTTCTTCAAGCGGACGGTCAACACGACCCTGACGGTGAGGGACGGCCAAACCCTCGTTATAGGAGGGTTGATCAAGGACAAGGAGAGTTCATCCTTCGCAGGGGTGCCCTGTCTGATCAATGCGCCAGTGCTCCGCTACCTGACGGGGACGGGGTCGGAGAGCCTCGAGAAGACCGAACTCATCATACTCATCACCCCGCGGGTGATTATCAATGACGAAGATGTGGACATCGTGACCACGGAGTTCAAAAATAAAGTTCTGCATGTCACGAAGGAAATTTACAATTATTAGTGTTCAGTTAAGGTCTGTTAAAAGCTGAATCCTGCTCACATTTGTGGATTCTTGCAGGTCAGCGGAGTATCAGGAAGCACTCAAATTTGGAAAATTGTGTAATGATCGGCCAGGTGATCCCAAAGGCCCTCATCCGGGGTGCGCCGGACCATCTGGATTTTCAGAGAGCCAAACTCGGAGACCGTTCCGTGAATCTCCGGGCTGTCGTAGCTATAGCTGCGTCGAACAGCCTTGCGGGGCTTCCGATGATTCGTTGTTGACAAAGGCGGGGAGAGGTTGACGAGATTGTTTCCCTGGAGTTTTGAGCAGCAGCGTGCGGCAGGCCATCCCTTTGAGTTGCCCGTTCGGATGCCGCCAGTCCCAATGCTCACACAGCACTCGGGAGATTGCGGTTCGGCCGCGTTCCTGATGCCGGGAGATGGCATCGCGGATAAACGGGAGGTCTTCCTCTCTGATCTGAAAGCCATGAAGTTGATACAGGGACTCTGCCAATGTAATGTTCCCTCCTGGAATGGCAGCCTGGAAAAATTCAGCCGCCGGCGTCAGGGAAAAATGCACCCCTGTGATCAAATACGTCAAATTTCAACAATCTTTTAGCGGATAACAGTGATTGACACTAGAGATTGATATTGGAGTGGTCAGTAGTGCTGACATTTTCAATAGTAGTTCCTCATCTAAACCAAAGTCATTTTTTGCCTTGGGCCTTAGAAAGTCTTAGAGTACAGTCATGGCCATACACTCTTGCTGTTATGGATGGCGGTTCCGTAGACAATTTTACCGAGTGCATACAAAATTATGATAATATTATCAACTACCTGCAATCATGTGACGATGGAGGCCAGGCAAATGCAATAAAAATTGGGAAGAAAATTATTAATGGAGACATCGTAGCATGGCTGAATGCCGATGATTATTACTTTCCAGAAACGTTATCAAAAGTAGCATCCTGCTTTCAAAATAATCCATGGGTAGATGTAGTTTATGGGGATGCAGTCCACGTCACCTCTGAAGGGAATTTTATATCCTATTTTCCTGCTATCCAAGAATATAATCAAAAAACGCTTTTTCGCCGTTGCTTCATATGCCAACCTGCCTGTTTTGTTCGTAGGAAAGCTTACGAAAAGGCAGGTGAGATAGATAGCGGATTACGCTATACTATGGACTGGGATTTATGGTGTAGACTGGCGGAAACGGGGGCTAAATTTCTGTATCTCAATGAACCATTGGCTGCTATCAGGTATTATCAAGGAACAAAGACATTAAGTGGATCGCGAAGGCGCTATTGGGAAATTTGGCGGATTGAACGAAAATACGCTCGCAGAGTTCTCCCATGGTCATGGCCGGGTTTTTACAAGTTTGATCTTCAGTTTCGAGATAAAAAAACTTTTTATGAGAAATATGCTTTTGCATTTCTTAATTACTTGAGTGAAACAAAAAGGTTTCTTTCTGGGAAGTACTTTTTGAATAAAAGATATTGCATGCCTTTGTATGGATTTGATCCTTTCAGAGACTCAGTAGACAGAAAATGTACCATCCATTTACCGTGGTATGGCAAACGAGCATGGAAGAGATTGTATTTAGGAATTACTCCCTTGGATAAAAATTGTGACGTTATGATTAATGGAAAAACTTTTCCCTATAGCACGATAGCAGAAAATTTGATAGTTGTGCCATTGCCGATGATTAAAATGCCACACATTACAATTACTATCGAACAGCCAGAGCATGCTTCTCCTTGGAAGCTAAAAAAATTTGAAATAGATGTGGCTCAATAGAATTAACCTGCAATATAAAATTTGTTGTGCTAGCTGAAAAATATTCATAAGAATTGCACTTCTTGTGTATAAAAGGCTTTACGAAAAGAAACCTTGATAGAAAAGAAGCACCAATGCGGCTGGAACTCAGCGTAGGCGTACTAGAAGCCTTTGAAATTTGACGCCCTCTTCTGGCTTATCGGCGCGAAGGAAGCCGGACGGAGGTTGGAAGGCCCCGCATCTCAGCAAATAGCGGTTCTGGATGCTCTCGGCTTCGTGATCCAGGACGGTAGGGTTCTCCAAAAGCAGTGGCTATTTTTTACTGCAGTAAGAAGAGCTTGTTTTTTTCAGTTTCTTATTTGTAAACGCGAGTCTGAATGTCAACGACATGAAGACCTCATCCGAATTTTCCCATCCTCCCTAAAAACCCATGCCAAATGCCTAGAATGAGTGCCCGTATTTTAGCGTAAGCTTCCTTTTCATAAATGATAATGCAAAGAAAGTCGTGAAATAGTCTTGCTATTATTAGAAGAGCATAGGCAGGATACTGTGAAAAATATTCGATTGTTGTCCGAATCCCATTTCTGAAAATATAATATTTTCTAATAGGTGAGTGATTATTTGGTTTGAAGGTAATGCCGTATAATTTTTTTACACGTCGATTACCAATGGCATGATCCAGCATGAGGTTGCAATTCAATCCTATTGAATAGCCTAGAGTATGGGCTCTTAAGCAATACTCGTTGTCTATAAAATCAATAAAATAATCTTCTCTTAAAGGTCCGATAACATTGAATGCTTCTTTAGCAATGAGCATTCCAGAAGTAATCGCAATTAATGCGCCATGCTTGATGATGAGTGGTGTCTTTCCACATTTTTTATGCCGTATGGAAAAGCGACTTACCACAGGAAATGTTGCAAATGTTTTACTGTTTCTATCATAAAAGTTAGGCACATAGAATGCGTATTTTGCGGAAGTATTGCTCAGCCTTGATTTGAAATCCAGCATTTGTTGGAAATAGTTCTTAGAAGGATGTGAATCTTGGTCTAGTAGAAAGACGTTTTCAATACCATTAGTAAAAGCAATATCCATGCCTTTATTTAGCGCAGATGCAAGTCCGATGTTGGTATTATTATAAATAATTATTACATGGGATTCCAGGGGAAAATTGCTTTTTAACGGAGAAGGCGTGTTGTCAACGATGATCAAAAGATCACAAGTATTGCTGATTTGTTTCAGGTTATCAATCGTCTTTATATCCGGATGATAAGTAACGACTATGACAGCGTATCTAAGCATCTGGTCCCCGATACAAATATTTTTGCCCGAATCTGTGGCAGCTTATGAACTTTATAACGATGCATAAAGCATGTTAACAAATAAATTCTAACATGCTGTATGTACCGTTGTAGGGCTATTCTATTTCAGCGTAGTAATCGTTTTTCTTTGCCGAATTGCTAGTACTACCAATCCAAGATGTTTGTTTAATTTCTAATTTCTCTAACCAATAGAGGATTGTATTGATAATTACTCCGAATCCATATATTAGCGATCGTTTGAGGTTTATTGAGCTAGCATCAGAAAAGTATTTTGCCGGACAACTTATTTCTCCAATGCGAAATTTTAGTTTTACAGCCTGAATAATGATTTGATTGTCAAAGATAAAATCATCAGAATTCAATAAGAATGGTATAGTTTCTAATACTTCTCTTGAAAAAGCCCGGAACCCGGTATGATACTCTGAAAGATTTTTCTGCAACATAAAATTCTGAAAAAGTGTAAGGAAGCGATTTGCGACATATTTGTAAATTGGCATTCCCAACTTCACTGGGTGAATTGCTAAAATTCTAGATCCTAAAACAATATCGTATGCGCCAGAAGCTATCATGCTGGCTATAGGCAAAACTAAGCGTGGATCATATTGGTAATCTGGGTGTAACATGACAACAATATCTGCGCCATATTTAAGCGCTTCCTGGTAGCATGTTTTCTGATTAGCGCCATAACCCATATTTTTATGATGCTGAAATGTTTTCATGCCAAGTTTTCTTGCTATTAAGGTAGTTTTATCTGTGCTTTTATCATCAACCAGCAATATTGTATCTATAATATCATGTGGTAAATCTGAAAAAACATTTTTCAATGTTTTTTCAGCGTTAAAAGCCGGCATAACTACAACAATTTTTTTTCCAGAGAGCATTGTTTGTCTCCATTATGAACACGTAATGGCCTTTGTCTGTCTGAAATTAAGTAAAAATTCCTGATTGCAGAATATCATAATTTTAAAATATTCAGGCTGAGTTGAATGTCATTATGTTAAGATGATCGGATTGTCAATGAAAGTGAAACAAGGCATGCCATAAATTGCTGTAGCTCCCAACCACTCGCCATCACGAAACGACGCACCTGAAAAGACCGGGGAATGCAGATCAAGCAGATGCTCGATGAGCGCTATCCAGAATCGATCAAGATTCGGCTGGTGATGGAGAATCTGAACAGTCACAATTTTGCCTCGTTCTATGAGATATTCGAGCGCCCAGAAGGCCAGGCGACCGGGATAAAGGGTTGAGATGGGTCACCGGCCGAAGCATTGCAGATGGCCCAAGAGGGCTGAGATCGAACTCAGCGTCCTTAAAAGGGCTCGACCGCAGGATCGCCGATATTGCTATGCCGCGGACTGAAGTGGCGACATGGGAAACAGGCCAAAAAAAAGAGCAGAAACATTTATCTACCAGTTCAAAAGCCCCGATGGCTGGATCAGGTTGAAACGTGTATATGCGCAATTCAAAGCTTTACATAATACTAGACCGAGGGGGTGTAAAATTTGCGCCCTGGTCTCCCACTTCAGGGGGTCGGTTTTAAGTATCGAAATCAAAAACCTGCTCCGCCTTTGTCGGGATTTACCTCAATCAGCGTTCAATCTATGAGCAACTTCATTTGTCGTATATTGACATGTAATTTCAACCTTTCACAAGTATCGCGGATTGCTTTCCGTTTCTCCGAATCAATGTCTTTAAAAGCAATGATTATTTCTTTAATAGGGTGCTTGGCTAGAATAGATTCAAAATCTTCGATGGTGCCAACTACTTTATACCCTTTAATACGTTTGCCTTTCAAAATTGTATTATCATCTATGAATCCTACAATCGATAAATTCAGCTCTGGATTGGATTCAATCTCCTTTAAAACCATCTGTCCACCGACACCCGCACCATATATTAAAACAGGATCACCATTCTTATTGCTTTTCTTTACTACTTCGTCCAGAATACGGGATGATAGCCGCGAAAGAGAAACCATAACAAATATTAGCACCCAATAGATCACAAAAACAGCTCGTGAAACACTTTCGAATCGATAGACAAATAGCAGGAAAAGCATGGTGGCGGCGCATCCGAGCGTAATTGCTTTAACAAGAACGATCAGATCTCTAAGCCCCACAGTCTCCCAGACGGATTGATATACACCGAACAGAAAAAAGGATGCTACCTGGGCAGACAAGAGTACCGGAAGCGACTTCAAAAAAATATCGAAATTAGCCCCGACTTGCCCTTCGAAACGCAGCAGATAGGCGCTGTAATAAGCGATGGTAATCATCCCCGCATCCAGCAGCACTGCCAGGATGCCTTTGCGGTAGGTAAAATTCACCAATATCGGGGTGAGCCTCGTTGATTCGACGTCCGCCAGGATCGACCGCTCGGGATACACCTTGACCTTCCCAAGGTAGATCCAAAAAAACACGACCATAAGGAGGTACAAGCCGATCAGCAGGATCCCCGGCCCCAACCCCACATAGTGTATGGCCAGGGCAAGCCCCCCGGAAACCGCGGCGAATGCGTAAAGCACCAGCACGGCTTTCCGCTCGCTCAGACCGATAGCCACCATGCGGTGGGAGGAATGATCCTTTCCCCCTTGGGAGATCCTGCGGTGGAACAGCTTCCGCATCAGGCTCACAAAGGCTGTATCCAGGATCGGCACAAACAGGATCATCACCGGCACGCCGATCACGGACACCAAATGAACAAATCCCTGTTCCGCAGCCCTCGCCGACCCGCCTGAAACCGTCAAACATGCCAGCAGGAAGCCGATATAGAGGCTCCCGGCATCGCCCATAAAGATCTTGGCGGGATTGAAGTTGTAGATCAGGAAACCGAGGATGGCGCCTGCGTAACAAAGGCTCAGAAGCAGCGTCTGCTCCCTCAGAACGAAAGGCTGCGCCAGAGAGAGCCAAAGAGCCAGAAACGCCGCCCCCAGAAAAGCGATGCCGGCGGCCAGGCCATCCATGTTGTCGAGGAGGTTGAATGCATTCGTAATCCCTACCACCCAGAGAATCGTCAGGAAGAGGTTCAGGGTGTCGAATTGCGTCCAGCCCAGTCGAAATCCGAAGTAAACCAGCGCGGAGGTGATGATCAACTGTCCGGCCAGCTTGTGCTGCGGGGCCATTGATCGAAGGTCGTCAGCGAGCCCAAGCCCGAACATGGCCGCACCGCAAATCACCACCGGCAGAATGGGCGCCCCGAATTCCCGCCACCCAAGCTGGCAGACCACCATCGACCATGCGCCATTCAAGGCGAGGAAAATCGCACACCCCCCGAGGAGCGCCGTCTTCCGGCGATGCCAGCGATTCTCCCGTGGAATCGCTACGTATCCATGCTTGACGGCAAACCACCTCACGAGCGGAGTGAGGAAAACGGCCAAGCCAAACGCAAGCCCGAGCGACAGCGGATATTCGAGCGATATCACGCCTTCCGTGATAAACGCTATCACCCTACGAAACCTCAATCATGTGCGAACCCTCATAAGGACATAGCACCCACCGAAGCCGAAGCCGATATTGGCGGACCACACGGCAAGCCACGGTGGCAGCAGACCGGTCAGACCGAGCGATCGCATGACACCGAGAGCGACGATGTAGATAAAACAGACCCCTATCCCCAGCGAAACGGCAGCGGGTGCCCCGCCTTTGGGAAGACTGAGTGCAATCGGGATCCCCCACAGGACCATCAGGAAATTTATAAAAGGAAAGGCAACCTTGAGATAGAGATTGACCAGGTACTCGTTGGCATCGTAACCATCCGCTTCTATCTGCTCTGCAAATCGTTTGAGCTGACCATAGGTCATTTCCTCCGGCTCTTTCATTGGAACCAGAAACGCTTCAGGAAACTGTTCTATGGGCATATTGGCTGCATTGAAACGGACCATATCGTAAGATCCGTTTTCATTTCTCATCAGTTCTATGCCCTTCAGACCAAGCCATTTGCCATCCTTCCATATGGCCTTTTCAGCATGAATTTCCTTAATAATCACAAACGATTCATCAAAAATATATAATATGGGCTGATCCATTTCGTTGTTCTTGCCATCAAATCGATTGATATAACAAATCCTGTCTTCCCCACGATGCCACACATGATTTCTGTAAAGCGAACGCTCACTATCAACTCTTTTCACAACATTATTCCATATTGCTTCGCTTTTACTGCTTGTAATAGGTATCACCGTTTCGGAGAAAGCCAAAACGCAGAATGATAAGATCAAGGCGGCGGTCAGAAGAGAAAAACTGCTTTGAAAAACACTTATTCCACTGGCCTTCAAAGCAGTCATTTCATTATTCTTTCTCAAAATAGAAAACAAAATGACTACGGAAATCAGCGTTGCAGCCGGCGTCATCTGCACAGCGAGAAACGGTAATTTATAGAGAAAATACTTCACAACATCTGAAAATCCCGCATTCACCTCTAGAAAATTATCAATTTTTCCGATGAAATCAATGATCAGAAAAATACTTGTGAAACTGATCAGGCACAAGCAGAAAATATAAACGAACTCTTTAATGATATATCGCTGTAAGATGCTCATCGATTATTTCTTTTGAAGATCCCTGAAAAAACGATGTAGATTCAGGTGCAAATGCTTTTCTCTTGACACTCTTCTAAAAAGATAAATAAAGGATGCGAAAAGAAAGGTGTTGGGGATCCAGACGGCAAACATCGGCGGCACGGTAGCGCTTTCCGAAAGGCTCCGGACACCGGCAAGACATAAATAGTAAACCATGAAAACCACCAGACCCACTCCGATTCCCATTGATCTTCCTCTGCTCTGAAGCTGCGCGCCTAAAGGAAAACCGACTAAACCCATGAGAAAAACAGCTATAGGTACTGTGATTTTCTCCATCAATTCAACGACCATCTCGTTGTGCCTTACACCTTCTTTGGTTTCATCGATCTGTAGTACCAACTCTTGAACCGAGAGCTCTTTGGGTGCTTTTTCTCTCATCTTCCACGCCCTTATCATGTCCTGCAATCCGACACTCAGGTCATACGCCTCGAACTTGATCGTCCTTGCGGTGCTCATGTCTTTTTCGACAACCAGGATAGAACCTTTAGAAAAATGGATCATGACCATCTGCTTCTCGCGAAGATAGCTGATTTTTCCCTCATTGGCCACAATGGTGTTGATGGACCTCGGATCTCTGCGATCGACGACAAAGACCTCCTCCATCACCCCTGTGGCTCGGGAAAACCGGTTCACGTAAAAGGTCACGTTTGGGAAAGGCTCTGAAAAGACGTTCGACCTGATCGCCGTAGCCGCCTTCGTCTGAGCCAACTCGAAAAGGGTGTCTTTGAAAGAGCTGTTCCCCCAGGGGACGGCAAACACCGTTATGAGCAGGGTCGCAAGCATACCGGTCGAACAGAGAAAAAGGACAGGCGGCAGCATCTGCTTCAAGCCGATCCCAGAAGCCCGCATGGCAATGATTTCACTGTCGGAAGACAGCCTCAGAAAAGCGACGATCGTGGACATGAGGGCCGCCGCCGGCATCGAGAACGTCAGAATATCCGGCAGCAGGTAGGCGATCATCCAGAGGACCAGGCTGAGTTTCACCCCCTGCCCGACGATCAGATCCGTTATGGGGAGAAGTTCGGTCGCAATGATGATGAATACCGCCACGACCAGGCTGGAAAAAAATGGCGGCCACATTTCGTTGGCCAGATAGCGATCGAGTATCTTGTTCATGCACCTTTGCCGATTTGGAGGATTGCCTGTGCATCAACTCGAGGGCTGCCGCTGCACCCGTTCTCGATCCGCGTCCCTTTGGCGGAAAATCCCCGTCATCACCGAACGCCCCGTCCGTCTCGGAAAAGCCCTGGCGCCGAAGCGGAACGCCTCCTGCTGTTCGAGAACACTCAACCCGAATCCCTTTCAGAAATCAGTCGGCGGCATCAATGGGAAGGATGCTCTACCAGGCCCTGGTAAAGCTCTTCCATATCACGCAGGAGCCTTTCCTCAGAAAACCGGCGTGTTACAAAGGATCTGGCCGCGCGGGCAAGTGCTTCCCGCTCATTGTCCTCATTCTGAAGCAAGTACGTCAAGCCGTTGCTGAAACCCCTCGAATCCCCCTTCGCACACAAAACGCCCCGCTCACACAAGGTAAAGCCGCGGTTTGGGATGCTCCTGACAGGATTCCCCAGCAAATCGACGACACCGCCGGCATCCGTGGCGATGACGGGGACCGATGCAGCCATGGCTTCGATCATGGAAACCGGGGTGCCTTCATTATCGGAGGTCAGTGCTAGAACGTCAAGATCGGCATAAACCTCGGTCAAGTCCCTGAGCCATCCTGTAAAACGGACATAAGGGGAGATTCCAAGTTCTCTGCAATAGGTTTCGAGACCCATGCGCATCTCGCCATCGCCGATGACAGCGAATCTCAGATGATCCATCCCTTTCTCCTTGATGGAGCGATTTGCCGCCTCCAGGAACAGGCGGTGATTCTTGATCGGAACCAGGCGTCCGATGATGCCGACAAGGGCTGTGTCCTCTGAAAATCCGAGACCGCGCTTGAACCGGCCTTTCCGCTCGCCGCTCTGGAGAAACGGCGTCAGGTCGAAACCCAGGGGGATGCTCTTGATCTTTTCAGCGGGCGCTATGCGGAACTTATACGCCAGATCGTTCTTCTGCGATGGACTGATCGCTATGATGACATCGGTTCGCAAAGCGAGCAACCGCTCGATCCATACATACAAACCGGAAAGCACCCTGTTGAAATATCCTTCGAAAACATGGCCATGGAAGGTATGAACCATCCGGATTTTTCTTCGATTGAACAGGTTATAGAAGATAGCTGCAAGTCGCGCCGTGGTCCCGGCCTTCGCGGTGTGAGTGTCCACGATGTGCGGTTTTTTCAGATGCAGAATCTTCAGCACGCTGCGGAAAGCCAACACGTCCATGAGAGGGCTGATTTCCCGCTGCAGTTCAGGAATGAAGACCATCTTTTCCGGCAAATCCACAAAAAGGTACCCCATGTCACCTTCTTGACGTGATATCTTCCCGGTGATCAGTGTTGTCACAAAACGTGCCCGATCGAGGTCACGAGTCAGCAGGTGGACATGGATTGCTGGGCCGCCGATATTCAGACGCGCGATGAACCTGACAATTCGGATCTTTCCATCTTGGAGCCTGCCATCCCGTTTCGATCCAGGCGCCTTTCCTTTACCTTTGAGGTGCAGGCTTCCTCTGCTCAACGCTTGAAAAGCGCAGACACACAGACATCGTATGATGACGCCGACAAACACTGGCGGTTTTAAAAATACCTGTGACGGGCTCAAATATTTGGCAAAAAGTTTGTAGCTGCTTTGATGGAATGCGAGTACCGAATTGAAAACTTTCCTTTCGCTGCTCCCACCCACAAAATGGGTGATGGAAGCCGACGGTAGATAAACGACCTTCCACCCGTTTGACCACATCCGCCTGCACCAGTCGGTATCCTCCCAATACATGAAAAAACGCTCATCGAGATATCCGACTGTCTTAAAGGCCGACAGCCTCACGACCATGCAGGCACCGGAAACCCAGTCGACCTCCATGGGCGTGTGGCCATCACAAGCGATCGTCCGAACATTATCGCGTGTAATCCGATTATTGGGAAAGAGCCTCGAAAAAACGGAGCGGCGTCCGAAAAACGCCGTCAGCAGGGTCGGAAAACCACGTGCCGAGCCCTGAACGGATCCATCATGATCAAGGATCCTCGGGCCCAAGATCCCGACGTCGGGATGCCTCTCCATATAATGCAGCATCGTTTCAAAAAAACCCGGGTGCACAACCGTATCCGGGTTCAAAACCAGGACGTATGGCGCCGTGCACAAGGCCAGCCCTTTGTTGACCCCCTTTGCAAACCCGATGTTTCTCGTGTTTTTTTCAATGCTGACCGCTGAAAATTTCGCAGCGATTCGATCGATGTCATCGTCTTCGCTGTTGTCTTCCACAAATACCTGGTATCTCAGATCTCCGGCTACTGCCTGGATAGAATCCAGGCACTGAATCAGGAGATCGGTGCTCTTGTAGTTGACGATTACCACATCAATGGCGGTTTTCTTTAAGATATCAAGAGGGAATAACATCATGAATTTTTAACCATCCGCTTTATCATGTGCAGCTAATTCTTTCGTCTGAATCCGTGGCGGCTGCTGATTGAATATGCTACCGAACCTGTTCATGGATGTCAGCCTCCCCTTGGTGTGTTTGTGTTTACCAAAATCCTTATACACCAAAGAGGCTATACCCGGAAACCTCGCTCACCTTCCCGACTCCGGCTTACGGCTTACCTCCGCCTTAAACAGCCGCAATTCCTGATTTGGACAAGAGTGACAAAAAATCACAAACTTGGGCTGATGGAGGCGGCTTATTCGAATCGATTATAGGTTCGAAATCCTGCGTTTCCGCACAGTTGGTCTCTCTGAGCCTCCTTGAGATCTTCCCGCACCATCACCTTCACAAGTTCGTCAAAGGACATCCTTGGCGTCCACCCCAGTTTTTCCCGTGCCTTACCCGCATCGCCGAGCAGCGTATCGACTTCGGTAGGCCTGAAATAACGGGCGTCGATCCTCACTCGGACCTTGCCGGTCGCCTTTTCGACTCCAACCTCGTCTATACCGCTTCCTTCCCACATCAGATCCATCCCGACCTCTCGGAAGGCGCACTCGACAAACTCCCTGACGGAATGGTTTTCACCCGTCGCGATCACGTAGTCATCCGGTTTTTCCTGTTGCAGGAGCAACCACATGGCCCGGACGTAGTCGCCCGCATAGCCCCAATCTCTCTTGGCATCGAGATTTCCAAGGTGAAACTGTTCCTGGAGTCCAAGCTTGATTCGTGCCACCGCACGGGTGATCTTCCGCGTCACAAAGGTTTCACCCCTTACAGGAGACTCATGATTGAACAAAATTCCGTTGCAGGCAAACATACCATAGGCCTCCCTGTAGTTCACGGTAATCCAGTAAGCGTAAAGCTTCGCAACCGCATAGGGGCTGCGGGGATAGAAAGGCGTCTTTTCGCTTTGAGGGGTCTCCTGCACCTTGCCATACAGTTCGCTGGTGGAAGCCTGATAGAAACGCGTTTTCTCACAGAGATCAAGGATTCGAATGGCCTCCAGCAGCCTCAGCGTCCCGAGCGCGTCACCGTTGGCGGTGTATTCAGGGGTTTCGAATGAAACCTGTACATGACTCTGTGCCGCGAGGTTGTATATCTCGTCGGGCTGAACCTCCTGGATGATGCGGATGAGGTTCGTGGCATCCGTCAAATCTCCGTGATGCATAAAAAAACGAACCCCCTCTTCATGCAGATCACGGTAAAGATGATCTATCCTGCGCGTGTTGAAAGAGGATGAACGTCTCTTCAATCCATGGACCATATAACCCTTCTGCAGCAGAAACTCCGCCAAGTACATTCCATCCTGTCCAGTAATCCCTGTAATCATCGCTGTTTTCATCTTGTCTCTCCCACTTGATCAGAATGCAGTCATTCTTCGAAAAAACGGTTCGTTCGATTTATTGCTCATCCGTAAATAAAAATCACTTTTCTGGTTCATCCGATTAAAGCGTACTTTGCCTCGTGCAGGGCCAAGATCTTGAGCTTGAAGAAGTCCGTATCCTTGAATCCATGTGCCTATTTCTGTAGGGTTTTCTGGGAAATCTACGTCATGCTCACTCGGTTGGAACACGCCTTTCGGTCAATGAAATCCGCACTCGGGTTCAGGACATAGTTCCACCCATTGAAGCAGCGCGCTGATACACACCTGTTCATATCGGTGCCGGCCTGGCACATCCTGCACCACATTGAACATAAGCTGCGCGTGTGCTGCGACCATCGCTCATGGCTCACTGTCCGAGATATCCTCTCGACCCACCAACGCCAGACCATCGAGTTCAATGTGAAAGAACAGGATACGGTCCAGCGCAGGCATCTGCGCCTCTGCAGCAGCGCTGAACCCGAACATCAGGAAATCTATCAGCACCTGGGACCAAAGGGGTTCCCATGCCGAAAATAATCGCGACCGTAAAATGAGTGCTGACCATAAAATCGGCTAACATACTGAAATACGTGTCCTTGGTAAAAAAGCAAACTCGGGCTGAGTTTTCAAGGGGGGCGGTTCTTATCCACATTGAGACAGGGGGCGATTGTTTTCTAAGCTCGTCTCCATCCGGAAATGATTTCCCGGTAGAACCCAGTTTCCATCCGGCAATGGGATTTTTGGCCAATATCAAGGAAATCAAGCGTTTGCAAGGAGGCGACCTGGTGGTCGCCGGACAAGCAAACGTGCAGATTGACGCCGAGATTGGCCAAAAAGACCATTTCCGGATGGAAACTAAGCTCGCTTAGGCCCTGTTGTCAAAGCCTGAATAATTCGACATCTGACCCCCTCTAGTCAAGCCTTTGTGAAAAATACAGCACCTTCCCGACAGGATATTCTATCAACGCAACCGTCAGAGCAACCCATCTCGTTAACCGAGCGGATCCGGGGTATCCCTCGTTTCATAACCCGGCGGCCGGGCAGCCGCCATATCGGAAGCAGAGGAGCAATGCCCATGACGAAAGCAGATCCCCGAGCGCATTGAAGCAGGATCATGCAGGCGCAGGCCTCGAGTGGGCAGGCCATCAAGACCTTCCGGGTCGAGCGTAAAATCAGCCTCTACCAGTTCTCTGCATGGCGGCGTCGCTTGAAAACCGGCATCGACCAGCAGCAAGCCGGAGCATCCCTTGAACTGGTCCCTGCCAAGCATGAAGAGAAAGCCCTGATCCGGATCTCCATGCCGCCGATCCTACCCCCACCCGCAACCCGTTGCCGGGTGGGTGGATCTGGACCTTACGGCCCTCGTCCCGCAGAATTTCTCGAACTGTCGGCTATAGAAGGATATGGAGACGCAGTAGCTGGAACTGTCTGGTTATTGAGGGCAAAGTGCAGTTGGGGTTTACGCTGCGGCTATTTATCTCTTGACCCGCAAGGGGACCTTTCATATATTTAGGCATCGGGAAAGCGACCTCACCACAGATCATCCTCTATGCTAAGCGCTCGGCAAACCCACCTGTTGTAAACCCTTAAGGGACGGGCACCCAGATAGCAATGGCCGACTGAATGGCTACCAGGCTTGTTTTGCAGGCAGCGCAAGTGATCTGACCTGGGCATTTAGGGGTTGAATGATGCTTCTGTTCTCCGGGTTGGTGGATATAGGGGAACGAACAGGTGGTCTGAGTCGCTTTCAGTGATAATTCACAGTGAAGACGTTCAATTTGTGCAGGAAGAGATGCCTGAGTTTCTAAAAGTTATTATTCGGAAAATCCCTGCTTAGACCGGTTCCCGACTGTAGCAACATGAACCTATTCAGACAAATAAAGCGTTGGATTGAAGTCCCATTCCGTTTTCGGACCCTTTTCCAGGGGTTTTTGAACAACGAAATCAGGGGGCGGTTTGCCGGCTCCGTGGGGGGATTCGTGTGGAGCCTGCTCACGCCTCTGGCTAATCTTTTCATCTATATTTTCGTTTTTTCGGCTGTCCTGGATATTCGGCTAAAGCCGATGGAGACCGGCACTGATAGTTTCGCCGTTTTCTTTCTTGCAGGCATGCTTCCCTGGCTGGCTTTTTCAGAAGCGCTCAGCACCTCGACCGATCTTTTCCTTGGAAGGGCCAACTTGATTACCAAAGTTGCGTTCCCGCTAGAACTTCTTCCCCTGACCGGGGTTATAGTGCCTTTTTTTCTGAACGGCTTAGGTTTTTTAATGTATCTCGGGTACTTGGTTTTCGAAGGTTATGCGCATTATTGCTGGGTCTGGCTGCCAGTTGTGATCGGCCTACATATGATTTTCACCCTAGGTCTGATTATCTTCATCTCGAGCTTAAGTGTCTTTTTAAGGGATATAAAACATTTCATCGGTGTTGTGATTTCCCTTTGGTTTTTCCTCACTCCAATCATCTATACTGTAAACATGGTACCGGAAAAATATCGATGGCTGATAACACTTAATCCCATGTATCCATTTATAGAATTGTACCACCAGGTATTGCTGCTAGGCTCTCTCTCGTGGTCGCTGCTTGGTTACAGTTCCGCTTTAAGCGCTGTTCTCTTCATTGGTGGCGTAGTGTTTTTCGAGCGCTCCAAATACGCGTTCGCCGATGTGTTATAGTAGGGATTATTGATGGATTCTGTGAAAGACAGGACGGAGATTCTTACAGCAATTGATGCACAGCATCTGACAAAGGCCTATAGAGTCTACCGGAAGCCGTTCGACAGGCTAAGGGAGGCCGTTACACGCCGGTCTTGCCATGAGCGTTTTGAAGCGTTGTCCGATGTCTCTTTCCAGGTCGCTCCGGGTGACTCTCTGGGTATCATTGGTGAAAACGGTGCAGGAAAATCAACGCTGCTGAAGATACTTGCCGGGACAGTGAGGCCTACCTCCGGAAAAGTCGAAAGGAGAGGCAGGGTTTCGGCTCTTCTCGAACTGGGGTCCGGCTTTCATCCTGAATTCAGCGGGAGAGAGAATATCTATTTGAACGCTGCTTTGCTTGGATTGAGTGAAAGAGAGGTTAAAGAACGGGAGAGTGACATTATCAGTTTCTCTGGATTGGAAGATGTCATCGATCGGCCTGTCAAGACCTACTCCTCGGGCATGTACATGCGGCTTGGGTTTGCTATTGCCACCAGCGTTGATCCTGAAATTCTCATCGTGGACGAGGCGTTGAGCGTCGGTGATCAGCGCTTCCAGCAGAAGTGCGTGGAAAGGATGGTAGGGTTCAGCAGGTCCAGCAAAACGATTATTGTCTGCAGCCACAGTATGTATTTGATCAATGAACTGTGCGCAAAAACGCTTTGGTTGTGCAATGGGCGGGTGCGTAGTTACGGCATGACCGCTGCCGTCATTTCTGAATACCTGGCATATCTGGAGGGGTGCATTCAGGATGAAGGCACCGGAGCGGTTTCTGGTTCATCCGCTGATGGGTTTGTTCCGGAGATCCTTATCGAGGATGTTCAGATTACTGATGCTGAGCGGAAGCCTATCGTTAATCTCGAACAGTTCCAAACGGCGGTGGTTCAGATTAGAACAAGATGCAGTGGATTCCCCTTGCGGGGGCACGTGAGTATAGGCTTTGAATTGGCTGACGGCCGGCAGATCTTTGGAACGACAACCAAGATTTCAGGTTTGGATTTTGTTGAATTTGCTGGTGAACAGTTTATTGAGCTGGTTATCGCGTCCATTCCGATCTTGGGAGGAGAATATAGAGCGAAGGCCATGGTTGGTGATGAACACGCGCTCAGGAAGATCGATGAGCGCTATAGCGCATCGTTTGTCGTGAGGGGGAAGCATCCCGAGATCGGCATTGTGTGGATCGATCATCAGTGGCGTTTTCCGGATGAGTCAGAAGCCGGTTGCTGACGTGGAAACCCTGGTTGTTATCGTCAATTACAAGAGCGCTCCTATGACGCTCGAGGCGGTTCATTCGGTTTTCCGTGGCGGAACGTTGGGGTCGCTTCGTGTCGTGGTGGTTGACAACAGCGGGACGGAAGAGGATGCGGCGTTATTGCGTCAGGAGCTTCCGCCACGTGTCCGTCTCGATGTCTGCCAGGAAAATCTCGGTTTCGGGCGCGCCTGCAACCGGGCGATAGAGGGGTTTGATGGGGATGCGGTCCTGCTCATGAACCCGGATTCGAGGCTGCTCCCCGGATGCCTCGTAAGGCTGCAGACAACCCTCTTTTCGGATCGTTCCATTGGCGCTGTGTCACCCCAGATCTTCTGGGACGACGAGCTTTCCTTTTGCATATCCCCCTGTTTCCCCCCCGGATTGTTTGCTTTTCTCCCTTTATTGGACGAATTGGGTTCGCAGGCTGGACTAAGCAGAATTTTAAGCCGGATCTGGCGTCGGCACGCTATGAGGATCTGGAACTCCGAAAGACCGGTCACGGTCAGCAACCTCTCTGGGGGGCTGGTGCTGCTTAAAAGGAGTGCTGTTCAAAGGGCCGGCGGACTCTTTGACCCTTGCTTCTTCCTCTATTTTGAAGATACGGACCTTTTCATTCGCTTGAGGAAGGCGGGGTTCGGCCTTTGTATTGAACCTAGGGGCAAGGCCATCCATTACTACGACCGTTGCGGGCAGGAAGACTTTCCCTGGAAAAGGGCCTGCATGGCTGAATCCCTGGAAATTTTTTTGAGAAAGCATCATCAGACCCGGACAAGTCGGGTTTTGAACATCCCGGGCCGAGTCGGGTTTATAAGGAGAAGACCGGGTGGTTTTTCCGGGAAGCGGGTTTTCAAGGCCCCGTTCACCCTTCGTGTTCCGGCTTCAATGCGGCCGGGATGGGTTTTCGAGTGGAGCCCAAACCCGAACTTCATTCCTTCGGCCGGCCGGTTCGGAGAGGGTGCTTTCATGTCTTTTTCGGAGAGGCACTGGGGACAGTTGGCTCCTGGTCGTTACTATGGACGGTTGGGAAAATCCACGGGTTTCGGAACGCCTTTTATTGAGATTTCTTGGCTTGTTGAAGACTGAAGTGGCCTTTGTTCCAGTCGCTGGTTCAGTTGGAGGGCGATCGGGTAGCGTATGGAATCGAAGAATGCAAATGCACCATTGTTGGATTTCATTTCGAGGTATCTTCCGAGGCAGCCTGCCACCGTCCTTGTCGCCGGCGATGGGGTGGCGGCGGTTTCGCTGGCTCGAGGCCTCGAGAGCATGGGATATCGGATCCACCCGTCGAACTGCGTTGGCGGTAAGCTGGATGCAGGTCGCGGACAGGGTGGTGTACACGAACGGGATCATTCCCGGCCCGGGATGCTTTCCGCGGATGCCGGGGATTTGAATCAGTGCGATGCCGTCCTTTTCTGCGGCCCACGCACGGTCATGGATCCACAGCAGGCCGGAAGGGTCGATGCGAGGGACCTTGCATGGACCTGGAGGGGGGGCGCTTCAGACGATGAGAGAAAGGATGGATCCTCGGGGGGTCCGGCTGTTGAAGATCCCTATCCTAAGAATCTGGTAACCGCCCTCTATGAAGCCGGGTTTGCCGTCCAGGTCAACGAGAAAGTGAGTGACGGGGTTTCGAAATCGGAAGCTGGACCGGGCTCCAACGGGACTGGACACCGGGTCTTGTTTGCCAGAAAGGACGGTGTCCGCATCAGGGGGTATCAGGATGGCGATGAGGCAGCCATCTTGGAGATGTTCAGGGAAGTCTTCCGGACCGAACGGGAAATCGATCACTGGAACTGGAAATTCAGGGACAACCCTTTCGGGTCCTACAGGATTGCACAAGCATTCGCCCCGGATGGTGGCTTGGCCGGGCATTACTCGGGGTATCCGGTGCCGTTTTACAATTCGGCCCTGCAGGGAGAAACGTTTGTTTCTTACCAGATCGGTGATATCATGACCCGGTCTGGTTTCAGGCAGATCGGGTTGGCGAGAACCAGCGTGTTGGGGCGCCTGACGGATTATTTTCACCACAGGTTCTGCCTCGACGAAGTGCCCTTTATGTATGGGTTCGTCACCGGGAGTCACAAGCGTTTTGGGGAGCGGTTCCTGCGCTATCGGTACATGTACGGGGTAGGATACCACGTTCTGAATATCGATAGTTGCCTCATTCGCGCCGGTTCCGGAATGCCCCTGTTGCTCTCGGGGGTTTCCGTCAAGCCGGTTACCCGCGTAACACCTGAATTCGACAGCTTTTTCGATGTGAATGCAGACGCCTATGGCTTGCTGGTAAAACGGTGCGCAGCCTATCTCAAATGGCGCTACTTGGATTGTCCAGACAGGCGGTACAGCGTGTTCACCGTCAGACGGTTCGGGAGGCTCGTGGGTTGGAGTGTGTTTTCGTTGCGGGGAGACACCCTGATCTGGGGGGATGCCTTCTTCAAGAAGACAGTGAGTGCCTCGACGGTCAGGCGTATGCTCTCCCTGGTGATCAGGGATTCTTTTCCGAAGGCCTCCCGATTAGAGGCGTGGTTTTCCGCAGTTCCCGGCTGGTGGTCGGAAATTCTACGTAATATCGGCTTTATGGCTACAGACGAACCGAATAATCTGGTTTCGGGGGTAACGGTCTTCAATCCCGCTTTTTCCCTGGAAGGTATCAGGGATAGTCTTTATTACACGATGGGAGACAGCGACCTGTTTTAGGAGCGGGTTTTGCCTGCTTTCCGCAGATTTTCAGTGGATTGAACTGATTATGTTAACAGAGGAACGTATCATCCCATATCACGGCAGCGATCTTACGGGGAAAAAGGTGCTTGTCCTGGCCCCTCATCCGGATGACGAGACGATCGGGTGCGGAGGCAGTTTAATCCTTCACGCCGAGGCCGGCGATCCTGTCAAGGTGGTCTTCCTCACCAATGGTGCGAGGGGGGATGTCTCCGGAAAGATCGACAGGAGCGTTTATATAGAGCAGCGGAGGATCGAGGCCGAAAAAGCGTGTGCCTGCCTCGGCGCAAAGGATCTGGAGTTCTGGGGGTACGAAGACCGGTCTCTGGCCGGCTCTCGGGGTGCGGTGGCGCGTTTGATCGATCTCTTGGCCGATTACCGGCCGCAGCTCGTTTATGCGCCTTCGCCCGTGGAGATCCATCCGGATCACCGGGCCGCATCCTTTCTGCTCTATGATGCGGTTCGGGGCAGTCATGCGGATTTCCAGGTCGCCTTTTATGAAATAGGGCAGCCGATGAGCGTCAATCTCCTGGTGGATACGAGCAGGGTCATGGACCGCCGGGTCAGGGCCCTGGAGGCTTATGAAAGCCAGCTGAGGGAGCGTCCTTATAAGGATGTCAGCGTTGCCCTGAGCCGCTACAGGAGCATTACCCTGCCGCCGCCGGCGATGTATGCTGAAGGGTTCCTGGTATGTGAAACAGGCCTTCTCAGAGAAGCAGGCCTTTTTTCGCTTCCTTTTCAGGGAGTTCACCGGCTCGCGCCCCGATTAGGGGAAAGAGGCCCCCTGGTGTCCGTGATCGTGCGCACGAAGGACCGTCCGGAACTTCTCGCCGAGGCCCTCAAATCCATCGCACGCCAATCCTACGCCAACCTGGAGGTCGTCGTGGTCAACGACGGCGGCCGGGATGTCCGGGATTTACTGCCAGTCATGTTGCAGGATGTTCCGTTCATCTATATCGTCCATGAAGAGAACAGGGGGAGGTCGCAGGCCGCGAACAGCGGGCTTGAAGCAGCCCGGGGCGAATACATCAATTTTCTCGATGACGACGATGTGCTTTACCCGGAGCACGTGGAGACCCTGGTGGGGGCCGCCCTTCCGGGGGGCGAGAAGGTTGTGTATTCCGGCGCCTCGAGCGCCTACTACGAGGGGCCTCCACAAGACCCGGGCAACTGTGCCCGAAAGGAGACCATCTTCAACCAGCCGTTTGATCCCGACCTTTTCCTGTTTGCCAGCCACATCCCGATCATGAGCGTTTTATTTCACCGGGATGTCTTCAAGGATTTGAAGGGGTTTGACACCACCCTGGATCTTTTCGAGGACTGGGAGCTCCTGATACGGGCTTCCAGGAGATTCGGGTTCAAGCATGTGGACAAGGTCACCGCCGAATACCGTTTCTACGGGGCAAGGGATGCGTCGGCATCCCATCGCGCCAAATACGACTACAACGAGGCGCAGGCTGAGCTTTTCAACCGCGTTGTGCCCCATCTCACCGGGAGGGCCTGGATCAAGTTCCTGGAGAGCGGATTGCCTTATGCCCTGTGCCGAAACAAGGACGCCCTGCAAAGACAGATCGCACCTGTCATTTCGGAGATCCGGGGGAAGGAGGAGGCGCTGAGTGGACTGCAGGAGGCACACGGCAAGGCGCTGGAGGAAATCGCTGCGAAATCCGCAGAACTCGAGGGCGCCGCTGAGCGCATCAGAGATCTGCAGGCACGCACTGAACGAATGGAGGCTTTCCTTCATGAGATCCTTGGTTCGAAAGGGTGGGCCTGGTTGAGCCGGTTTCGTGAATGGAAGACAAGGGTCCTTCCGGGGAGGCCTGGTGAACGCAGCCGGGGAGCCGTGTTTGCCGCTTTGCCTCGAACCCCGTTTTCCCAGGACGTGCGCAAGGACGGATGCGGTGAGAGACTGGAAATCGTTTCCCCGTCGCCTGAAGCTCGAGATGTGAACATAGCTGTGGTAGCTCACCTCTACTATGAAGATCTGGCCGATCTTCTGTTAAACGCCATGAGGCATATCCCTCTGCCCTTCGACCTTTATTTGTCGACCCGTCCGGGAGAGGAAGGGGCGATGAGCCAGATCTTCTGGAAGGGCCTCCGCCCCGGGAAAATCGTGGTCAAAGCTGTTCCCAACCGGGGGTTCGATATTCAGCCTTTTCTGGTTGCGTTCGGTTCCGACATTGCACGGTACGATGTGGTCTGTAAGGTCCACGGTAAGAAAAGCGCTACGAGGAGTGAACTGGAGGGCTGGGGGGGCTATTTGCTGGACAATCTGCTGGGGTCCACCGAGATCGTGAGTCAGATTCTGGAATCCTTCGAATCAGACAAAAGGCTTGGCCTTCTTTTTCCTGACTATTTTTCTGCCATAAGACCGTTTGTCAATTGGGGGTCGAACTGGGAGATCGCCTCCAGACTCTCCAAGCGGCTCAATATCAGCCTGGAAGAAGAGAAAGATATCGATTTTCCGGCAGGTTCCATGTTCTGGTGCCGGCCGAAGGCGCTCGAGCCTCTGCTCGCGCTCAGCCTTGAAGAGGACGATTTTGAAGCAGGCGCTGAACATTGCGAGGACGGGACGATGGCCCACGCCCTGGAAAGGCTCTTTGTTCCAGTCGTGGAGCACCAAGGCTATCGATGGAAAAAAGTGCTTTACGCGCCTGAAAGCCCTCGAAAATAGAGAGATTCAGAAATCTTGTGTCTTCAAGCGCCAAGTCCGAATTCCTGAACCCCTTGGGTCATGCCCGCGCGGATTTTTCCGATCCCAAAAATATCCTGAAAAGACTTGACACAAGATATAAAGCATGCTAGCAGTTCACAATGAGCTAACCTCTGTCGCTTAAATCTGCCCTGCAGATGCCGGCGCAGATACCCTGGATTTGAACTGGCTCACTTCCCAAAATTGAAGCACATAGGAATGGCGGTGCATTGGGCAGAAAAAGCGCTTGACAAACGGCTAAATTGAAGGCTATATTCTCTACCTGTCAGACAAGGTGAAGGCAGGCAATCAAATTTCCTGAGCAGGCGGGCGGACAGGCGACGAAAGTCAAAGCCTGCTAAACATTTAGGGTTAAGGAGGTGATGGCCAGGACAGAATGCGCAAAGTTCGGTGTGGTATGAGTCGAAGTGATTCTGCAACGGATGGACGTTTATCATTACAAGCGAGGAGGAAATGAGTATGAAGAAAATTTTTCTGGCGATTATGGTCGCGGCTCTGATGGTCTTTACAGCAGGTCCATCATCGGCCCTGGTGGGGAGTCCGGATGATGTTCCGGGGACCCACGTAATCCTGCCCTTTTTCTTTGTCTCCATAGACGGGGCGCCGGGTGCCAAGGGAGATAATACCCTTGTAGCCATCACCGAAGTGAGCGGAGAGGCGGGAACTTTGCATTGGACCCTTTGGGACAAGCGCTCTCGGCATATTGCAAATGGGGCAATCCCTTACACTAAATACGATGTGGTTTCCGTGTCCGTGCAAAATGTCATCGTGAACGACGTTGGTGGCGGCTCCCTTAACGATCTGGCAGTGGATGCGGATGGCGATGGCATCATGGATCATTATATGGGATACATGACGTTTGACAATAGCTGTGATGCCTGTGACAACCTGATCGCGCACGCTTATCAGGTTGATCTGATGGCTGGGCAGGCAGCGGGTACGACTATCCCTGCGCGTGAATACGCAGAGAGGGGCCGTAGAGATCCGTGGAACTGCAGGGGATATAAGTCCAGCCAGAATTCTTACGTTTATCTGGAATGGCAATCGGCGATTGCGCAGCAGTTTCCGTGGGTCGACTGGACCGATTACGAAGTATTTACCGCTTATGCCCTTAGGGAGAGCAAAGACCGCGAGAGTGGCAGATGCAGAGAGTGGAATCTTGATGAGCCTTGGAATTGGCAGGTGCCCTCTTATTTCCGGCTGCTGCCGCGCTACTTCCTCTGGGATCAAAACGCTTTTAACTATCTGTTTATCTGGACCAGTGGTAACTGGGGCACTTGGGACCAAGGTGGTGAGTTTAGACCTGATGAGTATCGCGTGGTGATCGATGTCTTTGATGAGGATGAGGTTTGGAGATCCGGACAGATCAATATCCCTTATGAGCTGAACCTTGTTGATGTCGCCGATATAATCCCAACCAGTTGGCTCCCCGGAGACCCCATTGGTGGCTGGTTTGACATCCGGTGGGACTATGTTTGTAGAGATGGGATGATCCAGAGGCTGGCATATCCGTGGCTCTATGACGCTATCCCGATGGCGGCTGAATGGCTGGCTTACAGCTGGCAGGTGGCGAATGGGCCGCTTCCAGGGCTTAACTGGGCAGCCCTGTTTAATGTACATAGAGATGTTGGAAGGTATATGAATCCACTTTGCGATTTGAGAAATTTAGATGATTTATTTTATGAATTATTAGATTAATTGGATGAGTTACCTAAAGCAATAGTTTAAGAAGAATTATCTCAGAGATCCTCGTTCAATGGCGAGGAGAAGCTGTAGCGAGGTAGAAGGGTGGGTCTGCCAATATGGTAACCCACCTTTCTATTTAAGATTAATGTATGAACGGGAGTTCCCGGTGCAGGGGGTTGCTAACTGTAATGTCGAAATCCAGGAGTTTTCCGGCTTTGATAAATTTATTGGCTCTTGCAATGTGCGTCGTTGGTCTTGGATGCCAAGCGCACCAATTAATTGAGGAAAATGGAGATATTCAAGCACAACTGGTGTTTGCGGATACATCGGAAGGCCTTCCCGCAAGCGGGCTTTGGCGTCAAAGAATTGGCTTTGGTGATGTGAATAAAGATGGTCAGTTGGACATTATCGCCGCGCCGCCGAGAAAAGCGGCAGATGAAGAGAAGGTGCCGCGAGTTTGGTACGGCATTGGGAAGGGCGAGTGGAGTCCTGCTTCCGATCTTCGCTTCCCGGACGAGGTTTCCTACGATTACGGGAGCGTCGTGGTTAGCGACTTTGATGGTGACGGGGGAATTGACATTGCTTTGGCGATGCACGGCATTGGACTGAAAGTACTGAGGGGAGTTGGCGGAGGGCAGTTCGTAGACTTTTCGAGTGGTTTGCCGCCCAAGAGTATGTTTGTGTCAAGAAGCGTCACAACTGGAGCATTTTGGGAGGATCCCGAAAGGGTCGGGTTGGCCGCCCTGTCCGAAGGTCCTTTCGAGAAGGATTTTCCTCGGCCGAGCGGCGTTTGGGTGTGCTCACCGACCGATGAAGGCTGGTCATGCAATCAATTGGGCGTTCCTGAAGAAGTGCTGGGGCTGGGCGGTGATCAACTGGTCTCTGGTGATGTTAATGGTGACGGGTTCCTCGATATCGCGGCGGCATCTCTCAGTATGACCAAGAGGCTAGTCATTTGGGTGAATAGTGGAAAAGGCATATTCACTCCCTTTAACGAAGGGTTGCCGGATGGGGTCGTTTTCAATTCCGTCGCGCTTGCGGATGTGAACGACGACGGCCGGGATGATCTTATTGCGAGCATCTCTGGATTCGGCCACGAGGGTGTCGTGGGTTTGAAGGTTTACGCGAGTTTGGCGGATGGGTGGGAAGATCGTTCTATGGGTCTGCCTGAAGAGGGTTTTCCGTGCCTTGACGTATGTGACCTTGATGGGAATGGCTATATAGAAATCGTGGCGGGCACGGTTCAGGGAGGCATTCGGATCTTTTCACTTCAAGCGTCGGGTGAGTGGAAGGAAAGGCCTGTTTCCGGGTTGCCGAAGGAAGGGCTCAAACGGATGTGGGGGATATACTGCATGGATATGAATAGCGATGGGTATAAGGATATAGTTCTGAATTACGCGCAGTCCGAAGGCGATGGAGGAGGCATCAAGGTGTACTACAACCTGGCGAAGACGAAGATTGACCGCAAATAGCTGGTCCATGGCGTTTTATATTGATTTGCGCGGGGAAGATGGTCGTACTGGAAAGGATGAACAATGAAGATGAGTGCATTTTGTAGAGGTATGACGGACAGGATCGTTGTCGGTTTTTCGCTGCTTTGCTTCTGCGCTCTAGGCGGCGCGTCATACCTGCTTTCTGGGTGCAGGCATGAGCTGCTTGCGGAGGATCGCGTTGCGGCGGTGAAGGAGTTGGCTGAGGTCTACTGGACGAAGCGTTTAATTGAGAATGATTTCAAGGCAACCTACGAGATGGAAGTCGAGAAGGATACGCTTTCTTTCCCGGAGTACCAGAAGCGTGTTGGGAACGCAGGGCAGATAGCCTATGTTTCTATTCATGCTGGGGAAGTTGCTATCGAAGGAGATCGTGCAAACGTAAAAATGGCAATGAAGTACCGTGTGAAATCAGTTTCCGGCACTTTGTTTGATGCCCAGTTTCTGGACCATTGGGTTTTCGACAATGGTGATCTGAAGCATGTGCTTGGAGAGGGGCGCAGGCCAAGCCGCTAGGGGTCGACTGCACTTAAAGCGGGCGCCCGCAGTCGGAGCAGAGAGGGCGCGCAGTGGTGGCAGCGGGGAAGAAACGATATGCATTTTATCTTCGCATGGCCCGAATAACGAATTCGTTGGTTCGGAGTGACGTGTGATCCGCATAAACGCTCTTGCACAGCGCGTCGATGAAGGCGGCACCCTCCGGAGTAGGGGGGAGCTGCTGGCGTTCGAAGCGATCGATGGCAAAGCCCGCCTTTTCTAAATCCTTTCGAATGGACGTTTCGGTAAACCAGCGCAGATGGCCGACGCACAGAGGGCCCAGGGGAACGTACTCGAACTTTCCCCTGAGGATCTGCCTGGCAATGGTCCAGTGGCCCGCGTTGGGGACGCTCATCACCAGGCAGCCGCCTGGTTTCAACAATCCGTGAAGTTGACTTAACACCGTCCACGGATCCTGCATGTGCTCCAACACATCCCCGCAGTTGACCAGGTCGACCGGAGTTTTCAGGTCGAGTTTTTCAATCGGAACGACATGCAATTCATTGTAATGCGGAGCCGCAGCCGCAGCCAACGTTGGGTTCAGCTCGACGCCAATGACCACGATCCCCTTTCTTGCGGCCTTTAAGGCCCTGCCGTAGCCTCCACTGGCGCATCCGATGTCCAGGACGCGCCTGGTGCCTTCCGGAACGAGCTGTACGAGATCCTCGCGCGGGGAGGCGAGGCTTCCCAGAAATCCTTCATGTACGAGGGCCTGCGCGGCCACGGCAAGCCTCCCGGCGTGGCGTTCATGGAGACGCTCGGCAAGTCGGGATATGAGGGTTCGTGGAGGCAATGCGCGGAGAAGGTTTATGGGGCAGAGAATGCAGGCAGGGTCGAGATTCGCGGCGGACACATAAGCAGGAGCGGGATGCAGGGCGAGGGCCTGGGCCACTTCCTCGAAGGAGTCCATATCGAGGTAGGGGGCGGACAACGCCGCCTGTTGCTGAGGATAGGCCGTTTTGTTGAAAGCGGGGCCGCATGCGTCGTATAGATTGAAAGGGAAGTCGAGCAGAAGCTTTACCGCCGCTGTGGATAGGATCAGTTCGGGGCTGTTGATTACGAGGATAAACTTGCCCTGGGCTCCTGAGAGCAGCTGCTCGAGCGCACAATCGTCGGCGTAGTCGATCCAGTGAAAAGCCGTCGCCGCCTGTTCACAGGCTTCCAGGCTTTTTGTCCGGCAGAATGTGTATGAAAACCCGATTTCAAAGATTTCAGGCGCCTTTTGTGCGGGCCATGCAACGGTGTAGAGTGTATCCATGAATAAGCCTTTTCCGGGGTTCATTGAATCAGTGCCTTGTCGGCCTTTCTGCAAAAAAATATATATCGCCGCGGAAACTGGGAGTCAATGCAGACTGGAATTTTTTGAGCGTTCTCGAAGAACTTCCCTGAATATGGCGGCAAGTTTGTCGACGACTGAGGAGGTGGAAAAACGCGCGGCGGTCTGCGGCCCCTGCCTGGATAATTCAGACCGGCGGGCGGCATCGAGCAGGAGGGCCTCGCATTGTGACGCCAGGTCCGCGGTATCGGAGCAACGGAAATAGGCAGCGGCTTCGCCTGCTATGTGGCGGTGCCCCGGAGTGTCGGACAGTAGAGCGGGAAGGCCTGAGGCGATTGCCTCAAGAGCAGGCAGACCAAAGCCCTCTTCCGGGTGCGAAGGGCCGATGAAAAGATCGGAGTTGCGGTAGATCTGCCCCATCTGGTGCGGGGATGCCTGGAGGTGGTACTCGTCTGCCTGGATGAGACTCCGCTCCTCTTGGGTGAAGGGAATGGGTGATATTCGACGCAGCCTGAAGGGCACCCCTTCTTTTCGCAGCATTGCCAGGGCGGTCAAAGCCTCACGGACACCCTTGACATCCGCCTGAAAAATTCCGATCACCAGAAGAATGGGAGGAGAGCGGTAAAAGGGCCGCTCTTTTGCCGGAGGAAACTCCTCTGGATCGAAGGCTTGACCGATATAGGCCACGGGCGTGTACCCGAGGTGTTTCAGGCGGTCCGTGATATGGGGTGAGATCGCAAGTTTGTATGTTGGTTCGCTGTATGCGGATTCAATCTGTTTTCGGATGGACCTGTAGAAGGAGAAGTCTCCCTCGTAGCCTTGGCAGAGGTGGAAGACCGGTCCGAAGAAATTCTCGATCGCGGGCGATACGGTAGTCCAGAACGTTGCAATTCGAATGTCCGCATTGAGCAGGGCAGTCGCCGAAGCGAAAGGCGCGGCCTCCCATCTTGCCCTTCCCAGGTCGAAGCAGTCAGGTCTCTGATCAGGACAGACCAACGACACCTGTTGGCCCCTGGCCGCAAGTTCGCGAGCCTGCTGGATGACGATTCGAAGGCCCCCCGAGAGCGCCGCGGAGGCGAGCAGATACGTAATCTTCAAGTGATCCATGTCCATTTAAGACGCACCAGAACCGCGCCGCCTCGAGTGAAAAGTCAGATCTTCGGGCTGGGAAAAAGTCGATGCCCCGCTTCGGGGGGTCTTTGATCGCCGCATGGCTGCTTGTCCGGCAATCCGGACCCGGCATGAGGGCTGTTAAGACTGAAAACCACAATGTCCTGATCTTCGAAGATCGGCAGGCCGAAAAGCTTCTGATAAAGGTTGACATACTCGGAGATCTCTACATCCCTGTAACCGGGAAGGCTGACCGGCGTCTCATCTTGCAGGTGCTTGTGAAAGATTACGAAGTCCACATGCCGATCAAAAAGTGCCTGGATATCGTTGAGATCGATCATCGTTCTGAATCGAAGATGCTTGGAAGGTGAAAGGAAATCCCCCTCTCCCGTCGTGGCGATGGTGCACCATAGACCGTTGATGGCTCCTTTGAGCACATGCTGACGATGGATTTCCTGATAGAGAGGGATGTGGTCTGTGTAGCATTGATGCGGGGCCTCCAGCAGGGTCAATGTGCCGGGCGGGCAGTAGGCAAGGGATTCATAGAAAGCGGGTACACGCCTTAAAATCCACTGGTGATCACCCCCCGTGAGGGCATGAAGGTAGAGTGTGAGGCTCAAGGCGTTGTTGGGCTTGTGAAAGAAAGCATAATAGGGTCCGGACAGGAAAAGGGCCAGGCAGCAGAGCACGGAAGCAGCGGCCTGGAGGACCTTGTGGCGTAGAAATAAGGTGTTAGACACGGTCTGCACGCCGACTGCAATAAAAAGAAAAATGGCAGGCAGCCCCGGCAGCATATACCGAGCCAAGATGTGCGGTGAATCACTGGCCAGGGGGCGGATGATCCATAAAGCAGAGAACTGCGCGACCGTGAGCGCGATCAAGTAAATTGAGAACATTCTATTGTTCTTGGAGATGAGCATGCGGAGCAGGCCCCCGGCAGCAAGCAGCGCAAAGAACGCCACATGGAGATGACCTGAGGCCCCGATCAGAATACGGAATGTTTCGGGGAGAATCGATAAGGGCACCGGCTTATGGCCGGCTTTGATGCGGATGGCAGAAAGGTCCCCCAGGAGCGGCGGGATTAGCAGGAAGGAAAGAGCAGCGGCCGTGAGAAACCCGAGCGTGATCAGGCGATTCAACTGCCGCTGTTTCCTCCCGCTGCGTTCAAACAATGATAACGTAAAGAAGAATATAAACGGCGCGAGAATAAAGGGCAGAACCACCAAGGTAAGGTAGCCTGCCATAGACGCAAGGGCTAAATACGCTGCAGCGTGCCGTGTCTTTCCATCCTGCCACCAGCGGTGGAAAAAGATGACGGCAGAGAAGCTCAAGAGGATGGAAAGGGAATAGGGCCTGGCAAAGCGGCTGAAAAAGACCAGTGTGGCGGAGAGAGCCAACAGCCAGGCAAACATAACGAACGATGAGCGGTCTACAAGCCTTCGGACCAGTAAGGGAAGTGCGCCGATCGACAAGGTCCCGGCCAGAAGAAATGGAAACCGTATCCCGCATTCGGAGAGCCATGCCGTGTCCATGAGGAGCTTGTAATACAGAACAAGCGGAATTGAGTGATCGGAGCCTCCGAAGCTGGTTAAAATCTGTCTGTAACTTGCCCGGGCGGCGGAGCAGAGCGCGTGCCATTCATCATCCAGGAGCATCTGTCCGGGAAGCTGCGTGGTGCGCAGCCAGAAGCCGGTGAGGATAGCGAAAAAAAACAGGATTTTTAACCCGTATTTTTGGAAAAAGAGAGGCGTGATCGAGGCTGGTTGGAAAGATTCAGGAATTTTTGGATTACTTAGCATGCCGGCGCCGCGTCATGTACCGAGAGGCAATCTGCGAACAACGGAGAATCAAGTGATATACCCATCAAATGCAAGACGCACCCCTTGGACGTATTGACTAAAAGCGTGTTGAACATAAAGCCGGAAATGCACCCTTTTCGGTCGAATCTTTTCATACGGACAAGGGCGGCTCTTTCACGCGGTCCGAGCTGTTATATCCCGGGTAAAGGCTTCCGAGTCGAAGGCTTGCTCGAGTGCCGGAATAGAGCGCTTCCATCGCATCCAGGCACCCGTTCATGGATTTGTGCTGTCTCGACGGCAGCCAATGGAGATATGCTGAATATGCACGAGGAATTCCCTCACGGTTCAAAATGGTAACATGAAGGGTCGAGAGTCCGCAGGCGCCTGATTACAGGGCTCCAGGAGGCTCCTTTCTCCGTGAGAGATACCTGGCTCGAAGACGAGTAAGAAAAGAATCGCTGCGGGGCTTTGGTCGAGCATGCCCAGCGCCGCCCGCGCACTCGAGGTCAAGCGGAAAAACATTGCGGAAAAGGCTGGGTCAATCAGTACACTCCGCAGGAACCAGCGGTCTTTTTTCGTGGTTGCCTCTCTCAAAAGGATCCTGTTATACTTCGATCGACAGGTTTTTCAAAGAATATTCGTTGCTTTTGTTTTGAGCTCGTGGCTTCGTGCCTCTCGGTATTCGGTTGTTGATGCATAATCCGTTAATATCAGGATAAAAATACTCTGTGCCTTTGCGCGTAAAGGAGGGTTCTCCTCCTTCCGGATGGCGCCGGGAGACTTCCAACTTTTCAGGCGGATCGCCGGGTATCGGGTTGTAATGGGCTGAATGTTTGCACGATGCGCTTTACGAGGTACAGGTTAGCCCATTCTGGATTCGAAGTCAAATAGCTGTCTGGTCGTTTGCAACACCTTACGTGCAGACATTGCGGTGCTATTCAGGCGCAGATAGGGCGCCTGCTTGTTTTGAAGAAGGGTAGATGAAAAAGGGAATCAGCATCATAATCCCAACGTGTAACGGCGGGCCTCTATTCCTCCAATGTTTGCAAAGCATCCTCTGTCAGTCCTATGACGGCCCTGTCCAGTTGATCGTAGTGGATTCAGGTTCTGATGATGGAACTGTCGAGCATGCTGAAGAAGCGGGGGCTGTAGTACGGAGGATTGCCAGAGAAGCATTTCATCACGCAAGGACGCGTAACGCAGCCCTCGATGCCGCAGAATTCGACCGGGTGGTTTTTATGGTTCAGGACGCGATTCCATGCTCCGATACCTGGCTGTCCGATTTGGAAGAGGCTTTGAACGATCACCCTGCGGTGGCCGTCTACACAGATATGATCCCGCATGAAAATGCGACTCTCTATGCCCGATTTGAAAACCAGTGCATTCGTGGGTTCAGAGGTCAAGAACCGCTTCTTCAAGGTATTGACTCGATCGATTCCTTCCGTAAGATGGCCTATCGCGATGCTTACAGGACAATCGCCTTCGATAATGTCTGTGCGATGTACGAAAAATCGTCGCTCGTTGAAGTCCCTTTCCCAGAGGTGGATTTTGCCGAGGATCTGGCCTGGTCTTTTGCCGTTTTGCTTAAAGGTCGAAAGATTTTGTACCAACCTGTTATCAAGGTGAAACATTCCCACAATCGTCCTTCAGAATATGGATTCCGGCGCCAGATTGTCAATTCGTTCTGGTGCGCCAGGATCATGGGACGCGTTGAGCGTGACATGTCTTCATTGACCCCCAAGGACCTCATATCCCTTACAGCAAAGGCGCGCCTGGTTGCTCTCTTCCTGCGAGCCCATATCGAGAAGTGTTGTGAAGGCTCTCCTTCTGCGAAGAGCGTTAGAAAAACCCGTTCTATGACTGAACAGATTATTGAGAGATTTTCAATGGGAGACAGGCTCAGGTGGTTTTTTGCAGTTAGTCGGTCCAAGATGTATGGCGATTTCTCGGTTGCAGTTAACGAAATCAGGCAGGAAAGTGGTTACGACATCTCGAATTTCATTGAATGGTTGAAGACGGATTTTGGGGCAACGTCTCGGGAACAGTTGATCGATGCTCTTGAGCAGATTACGGCCTGCGCCTTGGGAAGGATATACGGCGAGGTATATGCAAGCCATGTTGTAAAAGGGACTGCAACTGGCAGAATTGAAGCGTTCATGAGGCCATATTTACACGGCGTGTAAATATGGTTTTGAGTTGTGGTGCTCTAACTCCGTAAGCGATAGATGATTAATTTATTTGCGCTTACTGACGTTGTATGACGATAAATGCCAGATCATAATATATCACAGGCTTTATGCTGCTTTAACGATCTGCATCATCGTGTATGAGTTTATTTGGATTGGGATCATACAAATGAAAATCCTGCAAATAAGTACTTTTGACATTAAAGGAGGTGCAGCTCGGGCCACTTATCGCTTGCATCGTGGTCTGCGCGAGATGGATCAAGACTGTCTTATGCTGGTCAGGTATAAAGGCACAAACGATGATTCTGTGATACGCACCCTGCCCAGGACGCTCCGTTACAGGGATGACCGGGACTTTTTCCTTAATGCAGTTATCCAGGGGCAATATATCGATAAAAACAGGACGGACATCAGCAATACTACATTTTCTCTCCCCTATCCAGGGTATGATTTGAGCCGTTTGTCTTTAGTGCGGGAGGCGGACATCATCAACCTGCACTGGGTTGCACAGTATCAATCGCCATTGACGTTGTACAGGCTCTTTTCTCTTGGCAAGCCCATCGTGTGGACGTTGCACGACCAATGGGCCTTTACTGGAGGCTGTCACTACAGCGCAGGATGCGGGAAATTCGAACGCAGCTGCGAAAACTGCCCGCAACTCGCGGATGACCCCTTTGGTTTAACGGCGGCCGTGCTGAGTGACAAGAAGGTGTTTTTCAAGGATGCCCGGCTGACTGTTGTTACGCCCAGCCGCTGGATGGCCGGATGTGCGAAACGCAGCTGCCTGTTCAGGGATCTCCGGGTTGAGGTCATCCCCAATGCCCTTGAAACGGATTTTTTCACACCCCTCTCGAAGCAGAAGGCAAAGGAGCGGATGGGGATCGGGGGAGAGGTTTTAACGCTTCTGTTCGGCGGAGAAGATGGCAGTGAAAAGAGGAAGGGATTCAAAGAGTTGATGGCTGTGGTGGAGTGCTGTCTTAAAGACCGGCGTTTTCATGGCCTGGTGGAGTCCGGGAGACTCAGGCTGATCTGTTTTGGGCGCCCGAGTGATAGAATCGCCAATCTTGGCATACCTTTTACGGCCCTGGGTTATTTGAATTCAGAAGAGAAGATCAGAGATGCCTATGCGGGTGCGGATATCTTCGTATTGCCCTCCTTGGAGGACAATCTGCCCAATACCATGTTGGAAGCCATGAGTTGTGCGACGCCCGTGGTTGCCTTCGATGTGGGCGGAATGCCTGACCTGATCGAAGATGGAGTAAACGGCATACTTGTGCCCCCGGGTGATGTGTATAAAATGAGCCACGCAATATGCAGTCTATTGATCGCGTCGAAGGCACGCCAGGCGATGGGGGAAAAATGCCGTCACAAAATGGAGAATGAATTTGCATTGACTGTTCAGGCTGGGCGGTACTTGAGGCTTTATGAGGATTTGATCGGCACTCATCTTGCGGGTGAAGATGGACTTTCACCGGAAACCGAAAAAAAGATTTTTCAATCGGGATTCGGGATGGATTTGGCGGGTGAGGTGTCAACCACATTTGAGCCTGGCGTAGGGGTCTATTTTAATGACGGCTATGAAAATTTCGTGGCAAAGGCTTTAAAAGGGTTTGCATTCACTATTTATTCAAAATGGCAGACGGCGGAGACGGATCGTAATGCCCGGCTGGCAGTTATTGGAAAGCAGAGTGAAAGGTTGTCCCAGCTTGAATCAGAAGTGGATCGCTGGTTGGGGGAAAGCCGAAAACTTCAGGAAAGATGCCTCAAACTGAGGGCAGAGCGCAATGAATTGAGGTGTAAGGTCGATCATCTTGTCAACCAGGTTGAGCAAATAGAGCGAGACCGCAGTGAGAGGTCGTCGGTTATAGAGTCCCAGGGTGAGCGGATTGCAAGCCTTGAAGCGGAGGTCGATCTTTGGCTAGGCGAGAGCAAAAGGCTTCAAGAGGAGCTCGTCGAATTGAGGGCCGAGCGCAACGAACTCAAGGCCTACACGGATCATCTGCAGACTCACATTGAGACGATCGAGGCGGACCGCGAAGAGAGGCTCAAGGTCATAGAGTCCCAGGGTGAGCGGATTGCAAGCCTTGAAGCGGAAGTCGATCGTTGGCTAGGCGAGAGCAAAAGGCTTCAAAAAGAGC